>Ga0116227_10004429_pt1 | contig 30496 bp, 23 predicted proteins | sample S1TSphgellanicum_FD_89693 | JGI IMG/M metagenome (GOLD analysis project Ga0116227, IMG submission 89693) | Host-associated microbial communities from peat moss isolated from Minnesota, USA - S1T2_Fb - Sphagnum magellanicum MG | ecosystem: Host-associated > Plants > Peat moss > Unclassified... | reverse complement strand
TAAAATAATTTATGGGTGTTTTTTTGTTTTTTTTTTCCCATATACAGTTGGATAAAAAAAAAAAACCAAAAAAAACCGTATTGCCCAAAAAAAAATTAAGGCCCCCCCCCCCCCCCCCCTCCCAATGAAGATATAATTCATCCTAAACCCAATCCTTAACTGTCCTCAATTATTTTTCTCCATCCACATTTCATCCTTACTATACCTTTCTACTCAACTACTCATTCAGTTTGCCCATTTAGACATCACACTACCATTAGTCCCTAAGCAGATTTAAGAAGTAATTTTGTCATTATAAATAATTAAATGTGTTTTAAGAATTTAACTTTGGCAAAAGGAGTTTTTCAATTATGGAGTTTTCAGCATGTAAGGAATATATATTATTATTATGAAGAGAGATAATTGTTATTTTATGTGTATAGTTGTCTAATTGGACTATTGTAGTACCTTTATCATCCTTTCATTTTCTTGCCATTTATTTATTTATTTTTTTATTTTTATTTTTATATAATTTTAAAACTTTCAACATTGTGGACAGCTAATTTTGAAAAAAAAAAAATCAGCATTTACTAAAAATAATTAAATTATTGCCAGAATGGTAAAGGTACTACGATATTTAGTTTCACGATCAAGTATATCAAAATATGGAAAGAGAGTTCAAACCCCAAGTGAGGAGCACTTCTTCATGTGCAACGAGTCCAAGTGCCTTGTACTCTCCAAGTAAAGAACCCTCGAAATTGTCCCATTGTCTTTTTCGCATCATTTCTTAACATAACCTCACAAGATGTTATAAACCATGTAAGATCTTGTTTCGTTATTTCTTAACATAACCTCACGAGATCTCGCAACAACCCACATAAGATCTCAATCAACAAGACCTTACAAATTTCATAAGTTGTCATGTTTTCAAAACATTTTTTCAAATTGAAAAGAAAATCTCCATGTTTTTTTGTCAACTTTAAAATATATATAAATATTTTATAAATGTTTTGAAAAATGTTAAAATATTTTGTAAATTTTTTTTAGTGCAAAAATGTTTTGTAAAAATATTTGAAATATGAAAGTTTTAAATGTAAATGTAGGTCCTTCTCCCATACTAAAAAATTTGCACTATACAATGCATGACTTTTAATTAGGTTAATTTTCTGAAATTTTCAACTGAATAATATGGGCTAAGAATTTTTCAATGTTTTTGAGAAAAAAATTGGGAAATATTTCAATTAATGGTGGAGCCACTACATGATATGTAACAAACACCCACACCACCCCAAATTGGGTGGTTAAGAAAACCAAATAATTTTAGTGTGAACCCACCCACCCATCCAAAGCAACAATAATATAATTTTTTTGAAAAATGAACCAATTGAAACGCCAAACCAAGTCAAGGTGAGATGCGCCCCCATCCAAGTGGTAAAAAATATTGTTAAAGGATTTGAACTTTGAACTTCACCATAAAATTCTTTTTTTTTTCAAAAGAAAAAATCATCATTTTTCAGATTAAAATTAATTGTTTTTGCCCCAAAAACTTAAAATCATACATGCATATCTACTATTTTAGGGCAATAATAATTTTTTATAATATAAAAAGCAACAACAATATTAACAAATTAATCAATTAAAAATCAATTTCATTATGACTTTTGTTATTAAATCTTCATCAAAGCATTATTGAAGTTTTTTAAATAACATCAAATTAATTAAAATCATTTATATCTCAAAAAATAATTTTATAATAATTTTTAATTTATTTTTAAATTGATAAGTTTTATTTTAATCAATTTTTGCATAACTTTTCAATTCAATTTTTTAATAATCTCATTTTAATAATATTTAAAGGAATTGAAGCTAATTATTTGTATATTTATCCCCAAAAAAATATTTTAAAAATTAGTCATGTGAATTTTTTTACATTTCATAGTGATATGAAACCTCATCATACAAAAAGGCAAGTGACAACCCAAAAAAAATAAAATAAAAAATGATATAGAGCCATGATTAAATCAGTTCCCAACATTCATATTTTGAGAAGAAACCCAACAAGTAGATGGGTAGATTTCAAATCAACCCATCAATTGGATGGGTGCACCCAAAACCTACACATCCACGGCAATAACAATCGGAAATTTTTTGAAAAAAATTTAGCTTAGAATTGACTAAATTTTGCTCCTTGTTTTTTTGGAAAAATTCATCAGATTTTCTTTTTTTGTTTACCCAAAAATTCTCTCTTAGTTATAACTCGTAATTAATTTATTTTCTTTAGTCATAATATATGATTGATCCATCCATTCATCCATCCATTCATCCATCTAGGGAGCAGTTGTAGTCACCCGGCAGTGAACGGCAGCGGCTCCGTCACCGTCCGTCACCGTCAACGGCAAACAATCCGGCAAGGGGAAGCGAGGACAAGCGAGCGAGAAGAGAGAGAGAGAGAGAGAGAGAGGGAAGACGGGGGAGGACTGTTGCGCACTCCCTCGCGTGTCTTGCCCTCTCTCTCTCTCGTCATTTTTTGCGCTCTCTCAGCTTCATTTCCTGCTGCTGTAACCCATCTCCTCATTGGGTTGTGTTCTTTTTCCCAAATCCGTGCTTTACGGCGCCCGAAACACTCGCTTGTGTGTCCTGTACTGCTGGTTTTTCCTCTCTCTCTCTCTCTCTCTCTCTCTCTCTCTCTCTGTGAGTGGTCTGTGTCTGTGTGTGTGTTCTGTAGGGGTTGGTTTGTACGTACCCTAGCTGTGGTCGCAGTCACGCATTTCAAGCTCTTGAGTCTGGAGATCTCTGCTCGTTGCCTGTGTGTCTGCTGTGTTTGGTGGAAGGAGGTTAGTAAACCGTTTTTTTTTTTTTTTGCTTTGTAGAGAAGAAGAATCATCAAACGTGTGACGCGTTTTCTTTGTCTCCTGAACAAAGAAGAAGAGGGGCAGCCCCGGGCGGGGGGGAGGGGGGGGCGCGGTCGTCGTGTTAGTCTTCTGAGTTCTTTTCTTTTTGAGAGGAGGAGTTTTCGGAAGCTTTTTTTGCGTTGTGGGTGGTTGTTGCGCAAAGCAAAGCAATGGCTGCTGCTGCACCTGATGCCACACTGGTAGTTGAGGAGACGGAGGTGGTAGTGGCCTCTGAGGTGGTGGAAGAGGCGAAACCCGAGGAGAAGAAGCCCGAGAAAGTTCCAAAGGAGAAGAAAGTGAAAGCTCCCAAGGAGAAGAAGCCCAAGAAACCCAAGGCCCCCAAAGCTACCAAAGTCCCCACTGCCCATCCCCCTTACCTCCTGGTACATCTCTCTCTCTCTCTCTCTCTCTCTCTCTCTCTCTCTCTCTCTCTCTCTCTCTCTCTCTCCCCGTTTCAGTTTTCCAACTCCATAGCTTGCTGCTAAGCTTTTGAGCACACTTTTTTCTCTCAAGCTTAACAAGCAGAACTTCATCACAAAGCTTATCATCAAGTTCTCCTCATCTTTGTTGTCATGGACTCTTTTTTGCTGATAAATTGTGTGCAAGCAAAAGAGGTACTCAAGAACCCATGAGGGACTTGAGAACCCATGAGGGACTCAAGGACCCATTTCACCATCCTTGCCTTCATTGGGGTTTGAATGCTGCCTTGAAGAAGAGGATTTCTTTTCTTCCAGAAGAGTTTTTTTTTCCTCTCTCTTATTGTTGATGCAGTTCTTCTTCTTGTCTTGTGGGCGTTGATGTTGCATTTTCCTCTTGAGATGAGGAATGGGTTACATCTCCATAGCTTTCAGCTGTTGAGCTGCAGTTCCCTCTGGAGATGAGAAATGGTTTTCATCTCCATAGCTTTCAGCTGTTGAGCTGCAGTTCCCTCTTGAGATGAGAAATGGGTTCCATCTCCATAATTTTCAGCTGTTGAGCTGCAGTTCCCTTTTGAGATGAGAAATGGGTTCCATCTGCTAGCTTTCAGCTGTTGAGCTGCAGTTCCCTCTTGAGATGAGAAATGGATTCCATCTCCATAGCTTTCAGCTGTTGTGCATGGGCAATAAGAGCTTTTATTACTGATGGCAAGAGTAAGTCAGTCCTTTTTTGTGGATTCTTATGATCAAGAAACAGAAGCAGCTGGAGTCAAAGTCTGTGTTTGGGAATCAGGGTGTGTTCTTCATTATAGTTTTTTTTTCTTGTTTTTTCTTTTCTGTTAGTGTGTGATGCTTTTTATGTCAAGAGTTTTTGTCTACAATCAGTCCACTTTGTTTTCTTTTTTGCCTTCTTTCTGTAACCTACAGGTCTGCTTTCATGTGTTGGGGAGCTACGCTGTAGTTGCAGATTTGTGTATTGCTCTCTCTCTCTCTCTCTCTCTCTCTCTCTCTCTCTCTCTCTCTCACCCCTATCCACTGTCAGTGTTGTGGATCATCTTTTCATGTCTGTTTGTTGGAAGATGACCTGCTGCAATCTCCTGTCTCTCAAGAATGACATTCTAGTCCTGAGGTTCCAGTAGAATAAGTGTGTAGGTCGACACATTGAACTGAGCCAATTTTACTCTAGTAGCCATGTTCCACCTCTCATGTTACACTTCAAGCAGATGTATACTGTATGCTAGCTGATGCCAGTCTGTGATGGGGGCAACCTGACAATGAGAATGACTGGGTTAGAGAGTGGTCATGAATAATGTTGGGGTTATTTTTGCTCCAGATGGTGAAGGAGGCTATCGGAAGCTTGAAGGAGAGAACAGGGTCAAGCCAATATGCAATTGCCAAGTATCTTGAGGACACATACAAGACTAACTTGCCACCAAACTTCAAGAAGACTTTGTGCATCCAACTGCGGAACTTGACAAAGCAGGGGAAGATCTACAAGGTCAAGAACTCTTTTAAGCTCTCTGATGAACTCAAGAAGCCAACTAAGGCCCCCAAACCTGTGGTATCAATCACAGAGGTGAAGGATAGTGAAGCCCCCAAGGCTACCAAAGTGGCAAAGAAACCTGCAGGCCGTTTGAAGAAGACATTGAGTGGAACAACAGTGCCCAAGTCTCCCTCTCAGACAGCTGCAGCTGCTAAGCCAGCTAAAGCTCCAAAATCTGTCAAGGCCTCAAAAGCAGAGACCAAGCCAGCCAAAGCTACCAAAACTGCTGGAAAACGCAAGGCACCTGCTGCTGCAACAACCAAGAAAGTTGAAGAAAAGACTGCTTCTCCTGCAAGAAAACCTGCTGCTGTGAGAAAGACTGCTCCAAAGAAAGTGGTTACCCCAAAGAAGTCACCAAAATCAGTGAAAGCTGCAAAACCCAAGACTGTGAAAGCTGCAAAGACTGGTAAAACAAGTAAGACAACTGCTGCATCTCCAGCCAAAAAAGCCAAGAAGTAAACCATTCTCAAGCTCTCAAAAGTGTGGAAAAACCCAATTGTATTTGTGGACACTAGCCATAACTGAGGAAGCTTTTGTACTATCCTTGGATGTAAAATGCAGAGCAACCTTAGTAGCCTTCCTCTTGTACTTTTCTTCTGACGTTCCGAGACCCAAATTGAGCTGCCTCAATTTGGTCATTTAGAAAACATTTGTTGAGTGTCGTGGTCACAGTGTTTGGAGGAATTGTGAAGGCGTTGTTCATTCCTAGATGGATAATTCTCTTCTTCTGCAGACTGCATTTTTCAACTTGTACATTACTTACTCATACTTTAATTTCTCAATTTCTCCAACCAGCAGATTGCAAGTCTCATGCAGTATGCTACCATCTAAATGGTTCATTTTTGCTCAATTTTTCCAACCATCAGATTGTAAGTCACGATGCAGTGTGCCACTGTCTAAATGCTCAATTTCTCCAACCAACAGATTGGAAGTCTCATGCAGTGTGCTTGCATGTAAATGGGTCACTTTTGCTCATTTTTCCAACCCACAAATGAGTCTGATGCATTGTACTAACATCTAAATGGTTGCTTTTGCTCAATTTTTTTCCAAGCAGCAGATTTCCTCAATTTTTTTGTTGGCTGGTGTTTGAACCCATCAATCAGCACCAACTGATTCCAGGAATGATGGGTTCAAACACCATATGACAAACAAAAGCTCCAGAGCAACAACAGCTTGCAGGATGTCAGGTTTCAATCATGAGCAACAACACTCTAGCATTTGTTTGTTGCATTTGAAGCTTGGGAGTTGTATATTTGAAGAAAGTTAAATTTTTTGTGTATGGGACTCAACATTTGGGATGCATTTCTCCGCTCGTGATATTGATTCACTCATGGTTGATAGATATTGGCCCATATGATTTAGTATATGATCATGATGTCTTGGCTATGTACAATAAGAACATTTAGAATTCAACTTATACAAATGCCTATATGAGATATATGGAATATCATACTATGTTTACTCACATACTCATTTCCATATCTTTTATTCAATAAATAATCAAGACAACTATAAAAATTGAATCGCAAATTTATCAAGAATAATGCCTAAAAAAGAAATTAAATGTCACATGAATGCTATACAACTTTGTTCCAAAGTTTGTATGGAAGGATGTAATCACATTAGCTTGGTAAAAACGAGTTTTAGCTATGGTCACAATATTATTGAAGATCAACAAGTATAACTAACAAGGGGTGTGTCACTTTGCCATTTACATTAAAATTATCTTAAGGCAAAAGAAGAATTATGAAAACTCAAATATTTCACCATGCAAATATATAATCTTTCTAAAAGAAACCAAAACCCTCCAAGATATTATAACTCTATAACTAATCTCAAGTTTCAACACAAGCCAAAATATCATCTTTCAAAAATCCTCATAGACCTATTATTATTGCCTAGGGGCCAAAATCCCTTAAGCTACTATACTCTATAATGAATCTAAACACAATATCCTTCTTGCCTTGGTACGCAAGGCCAACAAACATAAGTGTGCAAGTTCTAGTAGCCCCAAAGTGTAGGTCATATTGCACATTGGTAGGAGAGAGGTACTTTTCTTTTTAATCTATCAAAAAGTAATATTTATTGATAATTCATGTATAGTTCATATTCTAACCACTAAAGCATAAGAAAATTTCAGAGGAATTTTCAAATTATAAGAGTCACAAATCACAATATAAAAAAACACATGTATTTCAAATACAAACCTTCAAAATGGAAGAAATGAAATTTTTCAATAAACCTATTCATATCTTTTCAAATCCCTTGGCAATTTGTAACAATAGGATCACAAGTTGAAAATGTCGATGTTTACTATTTTGATGAGAAGTATGTATGTGCCAATGAGTTATAGAATTTCCTAAGGTCCATGAAAAGGGCACCCTAATTTAAATTTGCAATCCTTAATCACTAGCCTAACCCAAGAAATTAAGGTTTCTCCCATTCATAAATTGTAAGATCACTCTCACTCGGAGTGCCTAGTGATCTACATGTATTTGAGCTTATGTTTGCCTCATTTGTTTTATAGTGGGTAACACCCAAGGGCAACGGACATTCCCAAAATACGGGGTCGGAGTCACCTACCACCTTGTCCTAGGCTGCTCATTTTCAGAATGACACCACCTTTGAGTTTTAACCTACGTGTAAAAGCACTTGAAGAAATATCCTAAGTGTATTTGGAGGGCACTTGAACTTTTTAAATATCATTCCTAAAGACGAGGAGGGCTCTTATGCCTACTCCTTAAGAGTGGGAGGAGGGATCCTATGCCTATAAGTAGGCATGAAAATCCTTCCCCTCCTATGATCATGGGGCTCATGATCTACAAATGTTTTGGGGTGCAAATGTAAGCGTATATTATATATACTCTTAATGGCTATACCTATTTGCAATCCATATTAATTAGTTGTGAGTGCATCCCAAAGTTTTATTTGCAATGACTCACTTTGATTGGCCCTTGACAAGAAAGGGATACACCCAAGTATAAAGCTTCTATTTGGTATAAGCTCTCCAATATGGTATTGTGGACGTGCTTCCCTTTAGCCCAATTAAATTCCAGTTTGAGAAGTACCTAATCTTTAGTTTGATGGAATATTAGGCAAAGAGAACCTTCTTCAGTTGGGATTTTGAGTAATTTTGTTAACTTGATGGAACTTGAGTCTGGTTTGGCTCATTTTCCTAATTTGATTAAACCTTAGGTAAACTTTTGAGGAGGCTTTTGCAAATTCCTAACCACCTCAGTTCCAAGGTTTTTCTTTTTCAATTTTGTGAGGTTGGTGGTAGACGGTAGCCATATTTGGCTACATGTCAAAGAGGAAAGTAGAATTTAGGAATCCTACTATATTTTGATGACATGCTGGAACTTATTGTCTAAATCTGGCAATTTCCCCCAAAAAAAATTCCATGAAATATGGCGACTTCAGACCCATTTTTGCCAAAAACAATCCTTTCTATGTATCTCACTACCCTTTTTCTTTTTTCTTTTTTCTTTTTGTGTTTTTTCGGTCACCATGATTCAAAATTTCACCCCACAAAAAATGTTATAAGTTAGTTTATGTTTTTCAAAAATAAATTTCAACCCATGTTGGAGTAATTAATCAAGTCAATCTCACCTACAATACACAACCAAGTGCCACGGAATTTATGATTTAATTGGTCGCATGATTCGGTTTTGGTTCTTACAAAAGCATAACCCCACCCTCCTCCCACCTCCCCCCCCCTCTCTTCCTTTCCGGAGGTTCAAGACTAGGTCAAAACCTAACCAAAGCCTGAAACTAACCAACATTGGTTTGAACTATGGACACAAAAATGCTAGAAAGGAATCCCATGTGAGATTGATCGAAATTAGTTATTCCATGAAAATGGAAAACCTTAACACACAAAAACTTGGCATAGAAGTGTCCCAAAATAGCCACAAAAAAAAAAACATGTGGTGCAGGGTTTTGGTTTTCAACTTGTGAGGTATGTGGAGTGGCAATCATTCACACGAGGAATGAGCCAAATTTGGCTACATGTCAGAGAGGAAAGTAGACAATTTTTCAGAATCCTACCATGTTTTGGCTACCTCTAGGAACCTATTTTTTAATATGGAAAGTTTTGAATTTTTTTCCTCAAAATGTGGTCACTTGGGCCTATTTTTCTAAAAATAATCCTTTGTACCCTTTTTGCATTGGATTTTTTTCCAAAATAAAGATTTACAAATATTTCACCCCCAAAAAAAACTATCATGTTATTGTATGTAAATATACTCTAGGTCAAATCTTCAATACTACAAATCTTCTATTATAAAAGGAATGTTGTTTGTCCATCCATGCCATTCATACCCACCTCTCTTCCAAGCCCAACTACCTCACTTCTTTTGCCTACTCTCGTGCATCGATATGAAAAGGCATAAATTCATATGTGCCTTTTCATGTTCATGCTATCTATACTATAATCAATAAGTAATGATACTATTAGGAATCATATGGGATTAGGATCATATGAGGAAAGAGCGGGAGACAAAAACTAAAGGATTTTTCTTAGTTTGGAACCTTGGTCAAGGGCATCACTCTTGTCCAAGTATATATAAGTTAATTTGGCAAACACTTCAAATTATGGATTTATTTTGTTGGTAACACAAGAGATTACTTAGTCAAATTTTGCCAAAGCACTAAATTACAAAAGGAAAAACATGATATGAATGAAGAATAATTTTGCTTAATAATAAGTCACTTGCAAGGGAATTGAAAGCCCAATTCTTCATTAAAGAATGAAAAATTTTACCCATTGCAACAAAAGTGTCCAAGCCCAACCACACCCCCATACAACCCAAATGACTACAACTTACAACCATGTTGACAATTACACGACACGTTTCACAACAATATCTAAATTAATCATGAAACATGAATGTAAACAAAAACATCAAAATGGCATAACAAGCTTGGCCTACACAGAACAAGACACAAGTCAAGCCTCGAGGTGAGAGTGTGGAGATGACTATGTTAGGAAATGCTTGCAAAGCTACCAACAACAACCCCCTTGGAAAAAATGCATTAATATTTACATCAATATCTAGTTTTCTTATCCTTCCATGTGTGTATAGCTTGGACATATAGGAAACTTTCCAATGTATAGAATTGTTATGAAAGTATATGGATAGTCAAGTCCAAGTGCATAGGGAGACAATTGTGAAGGTTGAATTTCATAAACCCAAGGGTGTTAAAAGTCCATTCATCTTCCACAAACCCCATAAGTTGATAAGATGTGATCTCGAGCATGTTAATGAACTTTGAACTTTTTTGCTTTAACACTACTAAAATTTCAATAGTCTACCACAACCAAACAACAATATACATCACCATTTTGTCTAACTCCAAAATTGTTGCAAAGTTGTGCAACATAGCTACTTTGAACACAATGGTTGTATTGACCCAAGGTTTGAAAATTCAACAAAGAAGGTAGCAAGAACCCATTAGGCTTCATTAATTTAAAGACATCAAAATTATATTTCAAATTTCCAATGACAAAAGTCTTGAGGAATTGGTGTATGGGTGGTTTTTTATAATCTTTTGTAAGTTCTTTATTGATTTTGCATAATCCTTTGTATGGTCATCCTTGGACAATTCTAGAGACATTTCCAAATATATCTAATCCATTTCCAATCCTAACTACCTCACTTCCTTCCTAATAACTACCTTTTATATATATAACTACCTCATTCTTATCCTAATGACTATCTCTTAGCTTTATAACTATTTCACCCCTTTCTTTACCCACCAACATGGATATGAAAAAACAAATTAACATGCATTTTCATGTCCGTGATATTTATATTAATTGAAATTAAATTTAACATTGACATAAATAATGATGAATTATTGATAATCATATGGAAACATAATAAGAATGAAAATCAGTAATAACGTGTAACAATGCACAGCCCAAGTAGATAAATGCATGGGAAAAATATTATCAATTTCAAGTTGTACCCAATACTAAGGATAGATTTAACGCCTAAAACATTCATAAGATCTTAATTGGGGAACCACATCACCAACTCATTCGTCAAACCTTTTGCAAATTTTGTGCATTGTGCCTTCACCCAATTCACAAGCATTTAAAAGAAACCTTAAAATTTGGCATGAAAATCTTTATAGTTATACCTCTTATATGCAACAAATATTGATGATTAGAAAAATAGTAAACTGAAAATTTAACCCCTATTGTTAAGTTTGTCAATCACTAAAGTTTAATCTAATCAGAGGTTTGGTCAAAAACATTGTTGAATGACATGAAGTCATTATCCAAGTATTTCACCAAAGGATCTATGTACAATTGATAAAATCCCATTTGGGTTAATTTCATGGCAATCACAAAATCACAAATATAAACATCCCTCATTTGAATAAATTTGATCAACACATGCATGGTGTGAAAAAATGGCATCAAAGAATGTAACACCAACATGATGTCAACATCAAAAAGGATTTTCAAGTTTGTCTTAGTTGCCAAAGATGTTTTTGTTTCTTAAAACATGTAGACCATGTCAAAGCACAATATTCTTACAACACTAGTTTTTTTGGTGACAATAAGTTCAACCAACATGTGTTAACATTTTGAAAAAATTTCAACCCCTTTGTATCCAAGACCTTAGCAAGCTTCTACAACTCCAATGTTTGTCTAGGAGATTAACTAAAATATGCAAATAGGTTTTGTAACCAACCTTCACTCCTAGAGACCATGGGGAAAGATGAAAAAATTTGAATTACAAGATTGGTTCTATGTGCAACACAATGAACACCAACCATGTGAAACACTTCCATGTCCTTTAATTGTGAAAACATGCCTTTATGCTTGCCCTGAAACACAACCACACCAAACACACCAAAACATACCATTTTCTCTCTTATATTAGTTTAATCACACATTCAAACTTCAACATGCATCAAGAATGGCCATGAAGAAGCTATCAAGCTAACCTACCACTCCCAAGGCCTTTTCCAAAGTTAGTAAAATCAACATTCTCCTCCATCTTTATACAACATACACATTCATTGATATCCATTAATGGTTGAAATATTTGAAAACCTCATTAATAGACATACAAAAATTTAGAATTTTTAACAAACTTCCTTATCTTTTCCTAAGTTTTCCCCCTTAAAAGCCAATTCCACCCCTAAACTTGATGATGCACAATGGATCTCCTCTATTTTCCATGATGGGAGTCTTCCTTCCTTAATCCAATGAAAATTGAAGAAAGTTATTCATCCTCCTTTTCTTCCAATCCCTCAAGGATAAGTATTTTCCTAGGCAATTAAAAATTCAATATTACTTCACTACTTCTTCCCCACCAATCAACATTAGGATGATACTAGATGACTTGGGATAATTTTGAAGCTTTTCAACCTATTTGATTACTTCCTTTCATTTCATCACCTCTTTCCTTGATCTTGATATTTTTATGAGTAAGATTAAGCCTTGTCTTTAAAGATTTGGTTTTAAAAACTCACCCACAAGGGATGATCCTCCTCATCCCAAGTGGAAAATTAACCTTTTAACTTCACAATTTTTTCCTTTTACAAATAAATTAACACCTTTTACCAAAAGGTGTGACTATTTACTTCATCCTTTCCTTATAAACTTTAGCCATGGCCATTATGAGAAATCATGTCCATAGAGGCCACATTGCCCTACAACTAGAATTCAAAAACCATTCAAATACAATTGTGTTGCAACTACGTCCCTCAAAGTGCAACACTACGTTTTATAAATATGGTGGTTTAAGAAACAAATTTTCATGTCAAAAAATGAACTAGTTGTTTGGTAGTTGCACCATAATTTTAAATGTGATTTATATACAATAATTTATACACACCATATTTATGCATGTAATCTACAACTACATTTGATTTTTTGAGAAGTTGCATTATAGTTGTAATGTGCAACTAAATTAAAACTATTAAAAACAAGCTACACATTGAACAACATTTTTTGCAATTAATGTACAACTTTCATACATATGATTATGCCATGTGTTTGCATTCCCACTATCCATAAGATACAAACTTTGTAATTGGTTTTCAACTATTAAGTTTGTTCATATAGTTGGTTGACCACTATGTTACCACTAAATGGCCACTATTGTACTACTAGTTGCCCATTATTGTTCCACTATTGTGCCATAACTATACCACTGCATGGCAACCTGGATACCACACTAGTTGTTTTGATAGTTAATTATTTCAATTAACTAACTAACTAATTATATATATTAATTAATTCAAAAAATCAATCTAAATAATTAATTATCAGATATTTAACTCAAATAATTATGTCAAATGATTAATTATACATTTTAGATTAATTAAAAAATTAAAATCAAACACAAAGTTTTTTTGTAGTTGTAACTCAATTGTAATTAGGTTACAACTAAAAGATTTAACCCATATGTTTTGTTTTCAAGATCTCACTCACAAACTATATAAAGGAGGCATCTTCTCTTGCATTCTCACATTGAAATACATGTGTCATGTTGGGATGAACTTAAAAGCTTAACCCTAAAGGAAAAATACAAAACAAAATCAAAAAATTTATGTGGTTATTATTTAGTTCACCTACCCTTTTACCCTCCTACCTATTTGTCTATCTAAATAAATAGGTAGATTGGTATGTAAGAGCTACCAACTTACCTACTTATGGTTATGTAATTACATGATAAAACTTAAAAAGAGTTGTTGCCACTAAGTTGCACTAGAGTGAGATCGTATATAGAATGAATTGCATCTTTTGTAATTCATGCAACTTGTCCAATAGCACTCATGGGTGTAGAAATACAATTAGTTGCAAATGGTCATTGCAATTAAAAAATTGAATTGTAAGCCCAGTTGCAAAACACCTTTTTTTTCATAGTGGGTTAAGGTTTTAATTGTAGAAGTTTTTTATTGGATTTTAAGTATTCTACTTGATCATGGTCTAATTATTATCATCCATGTTGAACCACAGTAACCTTAGAATATGTGAATGTGTGTCAAATCCTATACATCACAAACAATTGGTTCTGTAACACTAAGAATCTTACACATGAATCTAAGTTTATCTTAGACCTTTCTAAGTGATTAATTTGCCTAATTTTAACTTTATTAAACTTATATTCTAATGTTAATATTTTTGTCATTACATAGTTTGTCCCTTCAAATCATGGAGATGTATTCAAGGGGTTCTTATGCTTAAGCTTAGGATATAATTTTTTATTAAAAAAAAATCTAAAGGTTAGGCCACCTCCCTTAAATCTAGATATAATGAACTTATAAAGATGGGATAGTTAGATATTCAACATCCTAAATTTGAATTCAAGTACTTTGATCTTGCAAGTATGGAGGATTAAAAGCTAAAAAAGTCACCCCCCACATCTCAAGCGAAATTCCAACTTTCACCAAATTAACCATATGGAAACTAATGTTAATTGTGAAACTATTCTTGCAATTTTCATGTAAGTTTCCTTTGCCAATGCACCATATTGATGTGATCCCTAACTTTTGGAAGTTGAATCCCCTTCTACAAATGAAATTGAAGCGTTGTTTAAAGGTTGTTTCACCAACCATAATGTTATCATCATTTCTTGGTTGTTAAACCTTAGTTGTAGCCACTACTGTTGGCTAGAAGGCCCAATTAACCATCTAACACCTATATGAAAATTTTAATATTTTCCTAATATTATTTGAATTTTTTTTTAATTCTTAGGAATCTAAGATAATTGAGGAAGGGGAAATACTAATGTACTATAATTAACTATTGTTCTAAAGATAATTAAGGAGTTTAGGAAAGGACTTTCTTTAGATTGCACACAAAGTCTAAAGAAGCTTGGTTTCTTATGTGGAACCTTTTGTATTTTAAAACTTCTAATTACTAGCAACAACTTGATTGTGTTCCCCCATACTATTATTTGGTTTCAAGTAAATTGCACTTGGGAAGTTCTATTTCTAAAGTTTTGAATGGTTCTAACTAATGTTTTTATTTTTGTTATGTGGCTTCTTAAAATGTTTAATTCCCATGTTTATTTGGGCTTAACTTTATACATGTTAAAAGGACAATATTTTACATTTCATTACAAAAGTAAAAAATTTCAACTCTTAAGATTGACTAATTAACCCAAATATTAAATTAAAAGGTCCATCAAAGGTTTAAACTACTAAAATGGCTTTGACCCAAAATAATTATTAAGTGCTACCTTTACTCACTCTTAATTATTAATGTTATCACCAATATAGTGAGACTTAATAGGCATTAATGGAGTTGATATGGTTCACACAAGACGATCATCTAGGGTAATTGTTAAGTTAAAACATATCCATCATCTTTAGTTATGCAAGTGTCTTTGTCCATGAAATACACTGAGGTAAAAGATCCAAAGGAAAATGTATGCCCCAATGCAATAGGCTTGGGCCTATAGATAAAAGATGGTAAAACCCATCCTTCTTTGTTGAAGTGAGTTTAGATTATATTGAGAAGAAATGTAACACCTTACTTTCCCTTTATGAAATAAGTTTGAGCCTATAACAAAAAATATATTTCAAAACTACCTTCCTCTTTGAATGGAATGGATTTAGACTAAGAAATATAAACCCCTTGAAGGTGGATGGAACATAAAAACTCAAATATGCCCTTTAATGGTTTGGATCTACCAAATAACTATGATTAAAATATGTGATGAAAGGGAAAAGGTTCTAAAAGTAATTAAATTAAAACTTCAATGCATAAAATCTTCAACTCTACATATCCCATAAATGGCAATAGCCAATACTTCTTGTTTCTAATCATTAACTTAATGGATAACACTAACTACATTTGATGGGTTTGAACCCCAAACCACTAACATAAAATCTGATGATTTAAATATATATGCTACCACTTGGGATGTAAATATTAAAATTGAAAAGGCTTAAAGATTTAAGAAGATTTTAAAAACCTCCTTCCTTGAGTCACATTCTTATGTTTTATTTTTAATGAAATTCCCTCAACATTTCCCACATATGCCTTGAACCTAAGATCCTCACATGATTTTCATTGATAACTATTGTTGGAAGATAATCAAAAATAAAGAATTCTAGACATAAACAAGGACAATCATAAAAATAAATCCACCTTTTCACAAATACATGCCAAACCTACACACATGATGGTTATATTCTTTGAAACAACCACCATTAGTATGGGTCAAAAAGTTAGAACTATCCAAATGGGTGCAATCATAATCAAATGAGCCAACAATGATAAAGGACTCAACCACAAATGGGCCCTATTTGAACATTTTGACCTTTTCATAGAAAAGATTTTTCGAAGGATGTTTTTACAAGATGTTCTTGAAAATATTGAGAGCTTTCCCAATAAATTACATTACTTGTGTTAACTCTCTTTCAATAAATACGTATTTTTAAAAAGTGTACAAATTTTGCCATATTCTATGTTTCATCTTGAGAAATTATCATAATTTCAAATCACATTAAAATATGATAATTATTTTTTAATATTTGTTTTTATATCACGAGCCAATACTTTGTTCATATGTCATACACATTATGACCCATTTACATCTAGCAAATGACTCTTGAAATTTGAAAATTTTGAGATTCTATTTTTAATTTCTAAAAATTTCAAGTACAACAATTTTTTTATTATGAATGCTTTTCATATGTGAATGGTAGGTTATCATCATTTCAAAAAAAAACTTTATTAAAAAAATCCTTAGCCTAGTGTTTCATAAAACTAATTTTGGGGTGTTAAAAGTTCTAAAGTCCTTTACTAAAACTAAAACTCAATTTATTAAATTAAATGATTTTTTCGGAATTCTCAAACATTCATATAAATCATTTAGCACAAATTTCCTTGATCAACATGACATTAAAGTGGCATTACATAAATGTGTTTGAAAAATTTGATAAAATTTTAATCGTCTAACATGGTTTTTGGCTTATTTGATGATGATCACACCTAAATTATGTAATTGGACCAAATTGTTAATAAAAAATTCCTTGATAATAAATGGGCCTAACCATATGCGTTAAATTTCCCTAAATTTTTTATTTTTTTTGCATCTTGTAACATCACCAACATGCTTAGTGTTAAGGCTCAAGGCTTATGCCTTTTGTCAAACTGGACCTTGTGCCTATGTTGCATAGTTTCAACATGTTGAACATTAAAACACCTAGTTTCATTTAACCTTTCCAACCATTCAAATTTGTTGTTAAAAAATTATGATTCATCCAATTTTTCATCAATGGCAATATGAAAAGAAGGAACTTCAAACTCAATAAACAACATAACCTTAATGCCATAAATGAAGGAAAATGGTGTAACACATGGGGTGACCTTATAAGTGTTCCTATAAACCCATAAAGTTATTATCAATTTAAAATCCTAACCTTTTTTGAAATCATGGATCATTTTTTGCAAAATACACACCAAAGTTTGGTTCACACAATTGATTTAACAATTAGTTTGGGGATGATAAAGTGTCATTTCCAAATGGTTGATAGTCATGTCTTTGATGGTTTCATTCAAAAAATTGTTTACCCCATCATTAATGAAGATTTTGGGATAGTCAAACCATGTAATTACGACATTTTCGTACTATATACAAGAATATGGTCGTGACCTTGACATCATCAACCTTAATTGGCTTGGCCTCTACCCACTTTGTGAGTATTTGGTGGCCATAATGATGTATTTCATGCTTCTAAACAAATTAAAATAAACTAGACCAATGAAATTGATACCCCATTTCTCAAAAGGCATTGATGGCAAATGCAAATGTAATGATAATTCCATAGATGGATGTCATTTTGTGCATAACATTGAAAAACATCACAATAGTGGGCATGACTATGAGCATCAATTAACATTGCTAGCCAAAAATAACAAAATTGCAAGGCTTTTTGTGCTATCCACCATCTAGAGGAAATGTCCATTACATGCATTATCATGGCAAGCTTCCAAAATGGAAGGAACATTTTAATAAACTATCCTAAAAATTCCATTAACACTCCTTTGATAAAAACAATCAAATATCAATGCAAAATGACTACTATTCACATGAATCTTGCAAAATTCATTATCGGACGATACTAATGGCATTTGTTGAATGTTCAAAAAGTCAAAAATATGATTATATTGATGCAAGAACAACATTGATTGAAACAGTTGTGTCATGTAGGTCATTTTCTAGGGTTACAAAATCTAGGTCTTTTGAAAGCTTTGATAAGTTGTCAACTTGTTATGCATGCATGCGACTTAGTTTTTATTCACTAGAAGAAATTTTGTCCTTTGCAACCAAGAAATCTATGACGACAAGTGTTAAATGACTATATGTGTGACTATGTGTAAAAAGTCATGTCATATATTAATGGGGCATGTGACTTGTAGATGACGAGGTGGAAATAAGATGGAAGGTCTCAATTTTCATCACTTTTATTTTATCTATATGGCATTCATGATTAATGACAAAGTGACATGGAAGTCCAATTATCACTACAAAGATTTTCAAATGACTAAAATTTATTTGATATGAACATAAAAAACCCTACCCCCCACCTACTTACATACCTACTTATTTATTTACCCACCCACCTATCTATCAACCTACTTCTTTACCTACCCACCTATTTACCCACCCACCTACATAATTATTTATTACTATTTGTTTACCCAACCACACACCCACCTACCTACCTATCCACCCACCCATTTATTTACCTACCCACTCACCCACCTACCTACCTTTTCAACCTACCTAATTACTTACCTACCTTTTATTTCATATTTTATACAACCTACCTACCTCCCACCTATCATCCTACAACTTGCTTATTACCTACCTCATAGTGTTGTAATGATATGAAATAAACATGTGAAATAAAAACCTTGTCCAAAATTGGACACCTTTTGATGTTGTAAACCATTGATAAAGACTTGGTTTATCATTGTGAAAGTGAAGGGTTCAACTCCTAATATTTGCAACCTATGTGTAGTCTTAAAAGGCTAAGGTAAATAAGGTATTCTAATGTAGTTAGGTAGGGAAGTTACATAGGTTACATATGTTAGGTTAAGTAAGTTAAATTAATTACTACTTACCTACCTACCTTTTTGAACCTACCTAGATCTATTACCCACCTACTTACCTCTTAAATTTTAAGAAATAATAATCTAAAAAACAATTTTAATCTAGGTATAAATTCAAATAATCAAATGGTCCAATGTTTACTAATCATATTCTAATCATTCATTATACAACACCTTAACATTATATATGACTTATCCTCTACACTACTACAATTCATGGTTTTTCAAAAAGTCCAAGTTGATTAACAAGTTTTTTTTTACTAGTGGACATGTAAATTTTGATTATAAGCCCAAGTTTTGAATGACATGTATATTTTTTACTAGTAAACTTGACTAAAGTGATTTATTTAACTATATGTCAAATGGAACATCTTGTCAAATTGGACAAAACAAAATGACATCCTCAGTCAAAATGGACAATGACATTTTAATCAAATGGGACATCCTATGTTACCTAAGTGATCAAAATAATTACTAATTAAGCTAGGCAATTGTCGCAACCCCACTTTGACGGAAGTGTGAGGTCGTCACTCACACTCCTAAAAATGGGACTTGGGAGTCCTCCGGGACTTCCAAAAACTCAGAACGTGATTGCAAGGGTTAAAACACCTCGCATCGAGGTGTTCTTTATACTGTTGGAAAGGTCTTGAAGTCTAGATGTCTGAAATGGCCTCGTGTGACCCATTTGGACATCTACAGCACAACTTATGGTTGAAAGAAGGGTCGGGAGTCAAACTGGCAGTTTGACTTCCAACCACTAAAAGTCAGGAATCAACCCGATCCTAGTGTGTGCAGGTGGAGTGTCACATACCGTTGAAAAGATCTTAAGGAGAGCTACAAGTTTGCTTTAAACCTCGTCCCAATCAGAGGTCGAAGCGAGAAGTTATGAACGCCTAAAGTCCCGAGAATCCAAACCGAGATAGTTTCGGGACTTCACTTTGGGAATCCCTGGAAAAAGTGCCATTTGGATGCAAGTGCGGCAAAGAGGCACAAAGAATACTATATGGGGGAAGGCGGTGGCTTCCCCCGAGTCCGGACCATGGTGAGTCAAATGAGTCCAGAGTTGCTCATGGCTTGTCCTAGCACCAAAGGTGTTCCAGAATGTGAACTAACCAAATTGTTGGTTGGTTGGATGCAGGTTCGAACATGTGAACAGCTTGTCACTTCGTCCTAGTCCCATCCCAGAGCTTCAACACGCCCCTCTACCCCTTTTAGTGTTGAGAGCTGGGAACGTGCCCCGAATCCCCCATAATTCCGCAACTTGAGTAACTTAGCACCAACTTGGAGCTAACTAGGGACTTGGGAGCACGTCAACAATAGCCTAGGCCTACCTACATACCAACTTATTTATTTACATACCTACCCACTTACCCACCTTTCTACCTACTAAACATCATGTAACCTACCTACTAATTACCTAACATTCTCATTTATTTGCATAACTAATGATGTGAAATAAATAAGTGAAATTAAAAAGTTGACAAGTTTTGTCAATTTTGGAAGGTGTAGTTCATTGGTAAGGATTTGATTTATCATTGGGGAGGTGAAAGGTTCAATTTGTAATACTTGTAACCTATATACATGCTTAAGGGTTTTAGGGTAGGTTGTTATATTAAGTTAAATTAGAAGGCTAGATAGTCTAGGTTAGGCTAGGTAGGTTACCATTTATTTACTTTTTTTTACGACCTACCTACCTAGACCTACCCACACAATTTTTTTGGGGTAATAATTTTTTTTTAATTAAATATAAATTTGACCAGTCAAATGGTTCATTATCTAATATAATCAAAATGATCAATCAAATAATCCAATAGTTTATTAGTCAAAAAGACCACCCCAGTCATGTAGGACAAGTCCAAATTGACTTGTCCAAATTGGCAAGATGGTATTTTTTACACTTATCCAAATGGGGTCCTTCTTGATTAGATTCTTTAATAAAAACAACTTGTTTTTGTAATATTGCTAGGACTTGTTTTTAATGATTATAGGATGAAAAATGCCACATCAAACACTCAATGATTTCTTGTCCTTGTTACTTGTCCATTACAACTAAGGGCCTTTAGTAATATAATGTCCAAAATGACTATAAAATTAATCATATATGGAGTCATAGATTTAAGAATTTCTTGTAATGATTCCATCATGTAATCAAATTCCTTCAAAAGAAGGATCCAACAAACTAACCTACCATTAAAGTTAAGCGTGTTCACCAAATACTTCAGGGCCATGTGATCAAGAAAAAAAACTATTGTATTCAACAACAAATAATGCTGAATTTTTTAACATTGAAAACCATGGTAAAACATTCATGTTTAGTGGTGGAATAATTTTTATTAGTAATAATGAATTATTTACTAAAAAAGGCAACAACGTAATCCCTTTGGTTTTCACCAATAGGTTGACATAACACATTACCTACTATAACATTTGAGACATACAATGGACATGGAAAGGTAAATCCCAATTGGGAAGCATGAAACATAAATAAATTTTTAATCATGCCTTCAAGGCATACAAACCTTCTTAAGATTCAAAGGTCCAATTGTAAGTGACACCCTTCTTTGTGAGATTGGTCAAAGGATTAATTGCATTTGCGTAGTCATGCATAATGTGCCTATACCAACCAATGTAGCCAAAGATTCTATACATGCCTTTTATATCACTTGGGGGTTGAAGGCTCACAATGACCTTTATCTTTTCTAAATCAAGCTTTTTACCTTCCTTTGACATCATATAAACAAGCAAAGCACCATGTTGTACAATGAGATAAAAAAAATTTGGATGTAAAGTTATGCCCTAACAATGACATTGATCAAAACATAACTTTAACATGGCAATATTGTCGGCCTTGGATGTTTGGGTGCTAAAATCATCAATAAACATTGACATAGATTTGTGCAAAAGGTGAAAGAATGCATAAGTCATAATCGTCTATAATGCAAGTATTGGATTATAAAATACAGAAAACATCACCACATAAATGAATGTGCCTTACAAAAAACTCATGAGTCCAAGATTTCTTCAACTTCAAATTCTTCTTCACCATCCATTTCAATTAGTACATGGAAGTGGCCGGATATGTTTTTTTAGGAATGGTAGATTCATGAAAAGGTTCAAAAACTTAAACATGAAATACTAAATGGATTTTTGTCGATTTCAAAAGTTGTCATTGAAATGTAATTAAGTTTACTTGGTCAATAATAGGAAATGGTGCAAGTTGTTGGTAATCTAATTTCCTTAAAGGCCTTATAGACCGTAGATTTCAATAAAGTACCCATACTTGATTTCCAATTTTATAGTTTAGATGTTAACTTATTTTTTGTATTATTTTTCAACCTCTTTCAATGTAACCAAAGGTGTATTGCACCAAGACTTGGATTTCCAATTTTACAGTTTAGATGTTGACTATGATGACAACTAGCTTGTTTTTCTGTATTGTTCTTGAACCTCTTACAATGTAACCAAAGTTATATTACTTTTGATTGCCTTCAAAGCTAGTTAACATGACTATGCATAATGTGCTTATACCCTCCAATCTAACCAAATTGATTGTGAAATCAATCACAACAAATTTGCCTCAAAAGTTAATTAACCTTTTACCAAGATCTCTAATCAAATTATTTGTCCGACTCATTGCCAAAGTGAGCCTAAGGTGTCATCCATAGTTTGTAAAAATGGAATTTGACTAAATGATGAATGATATGTATTGTTATGTGCAAATTTGGCCAAAGGCAAAAGGTCAACCCCATCATCTTGATGGTAATTGATCATCATACATTGAAGGCATTATTCCAATACTTGATTCACCCTTTTGGTTTATCCATCTATTTGAAGATGATTGGTCAAATAAATATTGATTTGGACCCCTAAAAACTTGTATATACCCTCCGAAAATGTGAATATGAATTGAGATTCATGATCTAAAACAATGTCTAATGGCAAGCCATGGTACCTATATATATTGTTTTTAAAAAAATTATAGTATTTTCAATTCTCATGGTGTTGGTGGTTGGAATAAAATGCACCATCTTTGTCAACCAAACAACCACAACAAGAATGGAGTTGTAGCATTTGGAACATGGGGGATTTGTGATGGGGTCCATAGAAAAATATGAACATTGACTTTCACAAACTAGGAATGGGTGTAACAAACCATATGTTTGATGGCATGGTGCTTTTGTTCAAGCACACATAAGTGCAGATGAATTGTTTTACAAACTTCCACATTTGTGGCCACCAAAAATCCCTTGAAATAAACTTGAAAGTCTTGTTGATTTAAAAATATTCTACAAATGGAAGGTCATGATGTGTAATCATGACAGCCTTGACATAACATAAAAAAGTCCCTTGTAATAAATTAGGCTTTCAAAATTTTCAGAATCATAGATGTCATCATTGTCATTATTTTGAAATAAATGTTGGTTCAAGTTTTTTGCAAAAGAATCATCTTGAAGGTTGTCTTGTATTTATTATTTATAAGACTTCTTATTTTTCCTAACATAAGATGTAATTGTTCAAGAAGATGGACTTTTGTTGATTGAAGATAATGTCTCTTTATTTCTAGGCCGAATATGAATGACATGATAATGTATTTGGTTTCCCTTGTTGGTTTTTTGAATGATAAGTGATTATGAAATCAAACAATATAACGCACCCATGACATAGGAAGCAATATTGTACTAGGCAAAATATAGACAATAGTTTGGCCACACAACTCAAGAAGGTAATGTCAATAATCAGAGTTCCTTGCACAAGAATCACCAATTTCAAAATTCTTGTCAAGATGGCACATAATTTAGATTAGAAATACACATGTTGGGTGACACCATGAACAAAATAAAACATTGAAAATAATAGGTTTATAATATTACAATGGATCATGTTTAGATGAAAGTGTGGTGGAATGTTGAAAGCACATTGATCAAGCACCATAGTACACCACATTATTTTAATTGTAGGGGGAGCAAATCACATTAAACAAATGAGAGAAAGGTGAGTTCCATTTTGACATATAAATATTAGATGGATATTACCTAATTGAAGGTTCTATTTGCCACTTGAAAATTCTTAAAATCTGCATGTTCAACATTGCTTGATTGAAAACATGGATTCACATAAACATGTACATTTCCACAATGAATGAAAGATAGACACTTCTAAGTTTAAGGTTATAACAAACACACAAGAAGGTATAATAAGATGTCTTCTACAACAACATGGGCTTCCAAAATACTCCCTAGTGGTCCAATAAAAAATCTAATGACTACATTAGAAAAAAGATTTATAACTAGGATAACAATGTTACCATTTTAAATTTTTGCTCCCATAATTGTCCAAAATTTGACTTGAGTAAGCTCCTACCAAAGGTCCTTTGCTTAACCTCTAAGAAACAAGTTTAGATTTAGCATAAGTTTAACTGTTAAATTTAACCTAAGTTTAACCTCTAAGATTGGCCTCTAGGTTTAACCTAAGTAGTTTATAGGTTAAACCTTTAGGTTTTTCTTAAATGTAGTTTTGAGTTTAGCCTAAGTTTAGCTTTTTACATTTAGTTTAGGTTTAGCCTCTATGTTAACCTAGGTTTTATTTTTAAATTTAAATTTAGTAACTTGTAATTTGTAAATTTAATTTTTATGTTCAACTTTCTCGTTTAACCTAATTTTAGCTTTTTGGTTTAACTTATATTTGCATTCAACCTTTAGGTTTAATTTAGGTTTAGACTCTAAGTTTAATCTATAGGTTTAACATATAAGATTAGCCATTACGTTTAACTTAGGTTTAGCCATTAGGTAGTCGATAAGTTTAGCCAATTGCTTTTACTTATATTTTAACATTAGATTTAGCTAATGGATTTAACCATTAAGTTTAACCATTAAGTTTAGTTGTTAGATTTAACCACTAAGTTTAAGCATTGTTAAGTTTTGGCATTAGGTTTGGCTAGTGGATTTAACCATTAGTTTTAGCCATTAAATTTAGCAACTAGGTTTTGTTGTTAGGTTTAATCACTAAATTTAAACATTTATAAGTTTAACCATTAAGTTTAACCCTAGGTGTAGCCATGAAATGTATCCATTATGTTTAATCATTAAGTTAACCCATTAGGTTTAGTCTAAACCATATTTAGTTACTAACTTGAGTTTTTAAAATCAACTTAGGTTAGCTTAAGGTGGCCTAGGTTAGTGTAAGCTAGACTTGGTTAATAACATAGATTAAAATAAATCAACCTAGGTTAACATAGGGTGATTTAGGTTAAATTATGTAAATATTTATAATTTTTTGTGAATACAAGATGTCTAACAAATACAAAGTTGTGGTGTAGTGGTTAAGGACTTGGACCCCCAATGTGAAGGGTGAGAGGTTAAAGTCTTCACATTTGCAACCTACAATAATACCTAGGTGGTTAGACTAAGACTATTTTTATTATTATTCTAGGTAGCTAAGTGATTTAAGCTAGGTTGCCTAGGCTTCCAATGCTTAGGTTAAGTGGAATAGACTTATTTGATTAAGTTTTGATTACCACATGGCATCACATAATTGGCCAAAAACTCATTTATTACCTCTAGGCTATCACATGATAGTTTGTAAATGGTCAATAGATTTTTTAATGTATCATTGTGAAGGTGAAGGGTTCAACTTTTTATATTTACACCTTAGGGGTTGGTTTAAAGGTTAAGTAGGTTAGGCTAGGTTAAGTGAAATCCCTACTACGTAGTTGCCTATTATTTAACCTAGGAAGGTAGGTAGCAAGGTACAACTAAATAAGTAAGTACAATTATGTAGGTAAATGAATTTGGATTAAACTATCCAAATTGAACTAGTTTTGAACTATTGAATAAACCACATTCCCAAAATTGGTTCATTTCAATGTAGCTTATACAAAAAACTATAGATTATATTATAAAGAGAAGCAATAACTCATCCCAAGCCTAGACCATTGTGAACCTTGTGGGTTTGTGGCTTGTCTATGCATTAATTTGGCTCAAAATGCATTCATTGCTTTATTTGCTTATTTTGTGCATTTTGACATGTTCATAAATTCAACTTGGTTTTATTTTGATAACCTTTTTTCACATCCCATTATTTGTCGAACCTTCATATACATTTAGGTCAAATGTTCACCCCTTGACCTTTGTAATCAAATAGAAAAGTCATGTGGTTCTTTAATATCATTACTCCTTAATGTAGCTTGTGCCATTAGCCCAAGTGTGAATTGATTACCCATTTATTCTTTCGTTCCAAAACCATTTTCTGTATTTTAATTAAATTTCCAATGACAAAAACTATTCAAAATTCAATATCTCCTGCATTTCATGTCTAAAATTTTCCAAAATCACTTCCAATAAATCTTACTCACCAAGGGCTTTCTAATAATACCAAAATTAGGCCCAAATTCTCTTATAACTTATTTATTTATTTAAATGAATTCAATGATTTTTTTGTTCAATATTCAATAACTTCTCCACAATAGGTTGAAACATTTTAAAACCAATTTGGTGCACCCCTACTCATTGAGGACCTTCCAACAATACCGAGAGTGTGACAAGAGGCACCATGGTTTGGGAAATCTCAATGCACTATTATAAAACTAAATTTTTTAAGCTAGAAAATTCAATATTAAAATACCCAAAACAACATTCATAAAAAAAACACCACCTTGTCAATTTAGACAAATCAATTTGAACCTACCATTGTGATTAGATGGGTTTTTTAATTGGCAAAATAAGAGCTTATTTGACGGATCATTTTTATTGGCAAATTGTGAACTACTTGATTAGTCGAATTTTTACTTAAATCTAAATCAATTTTTTGGATTATAAATTCATCTTAAATAGGTAGATAGTAAATAGGTCTAAATAGGTTGTAAAAAAATAAATAAATAAGTAGGTGGTAACTTAGTCTAACCTATTTAACCTAACATATTTTATCATGTTAGTTTAACCTATTTAACTACCTTAATCCTTTAGACATGCACATAGGTTACAAGTATAAAAAAGCAAATTCATCAACTCAATAATGATAAACTAAATCCTTACCAATGAACTACACCACCAAAAAATGATTTGAATATTTTTAAGATTTTTTTTTTGCATGTTTATTTACATATGTAAGTAAAAAGGTTAGGTAATTAGTAATCAGGTTAGAAATAAATTAATAAATAAATGGGCCAAAGCTACCTACCTATTTACCTACCTAACTTAAGTAATAATTGACACCTACATTTGATCAACTAGTAAAATAGCAAAAGAAGTGGAAACTACAATCTAATTGCCCAAAAAATCCATGAATTTAATATAATTGGTTAGAACCTTCATAATCAAAATTACAAAGCAATCACAAAACACATAAATTTCATATAATATGACAAAACATATATTTTAATGAAGGAATGCTCTCTTATGATATTGAAATAGTTGATAAGTTATTTGGATCATTCATTCATCAATGTTTTGTTGTGTTTTAGTTTTCATTCATCTTTTATACAACATTGTTCAAAAGGAATAGATAGTTGTGGGTGCCCTATTTTCTTCCATGTAATTTTCAACAAATGTAATATACACATAATATGGAAAGGTCACATGTTCCTTGCAAGTTCTAAAGGTGTGTCCCATCATTTATGATCATTAAAAAGTTCTCCATGGATCAATCAAGAACTTGGTCACATGAATGGAGGTATAGAAGCATGAATAAAACTTTCTAAATTCATTACATGAAATTCAGGTTTCACATGCATGAGTGTATTAATTAATTGAAAAATTATTAATAGTTTTTAACAATTTATTGTTAGTTAAATTCATATTGTTTTACTAGCCTTGCTAGTTTTTTTCATACATAAATTGTATTATGTCTTTTAGTTTTGCTCTTGAATTTGTCCATGCTTCAATGACCTCACAAATGATCTTTTTTTTTTCATTGCATTTAATCACTTGTACTCATTTTCCCTCTTATACTCTCAAATTTGGAGCTTGATATCCTTGAAAGATGCAATGTGAATTCAATGCAAAAAAATCAAAATCAAATTGAGAAAAGAAAAAAGGGAGAGATTTTTGTTGGTTATGTGACCCATTGGCTTGCAACTTGCCATTGGTTAAAAATCAATTTTACATATGAAAATAAAGGCCCAAGATTTTTGCAAGTAGATACAATGAGACAAAAATATTGTAGCTATACCCAAAACTTCCATAAAAACAAAATCAATTGGAGGCTAAGCCCAAAGAAACCTCACTTGCAACTATAAATGTGAAAGAAATGGAGAGAAAAAAGAAAAAGAAAAACCTGGACTCTTACCAAAACCGTGTGCTTGAATAAAAGATGAAGAAAATAATGAAACAAGGAATGGGGAACATGGGAACATGAATTGGGGAACATGGGAAAGAACGAGAAGTGAACAGTAATGGGGAAAAAAAAACGCCAAAGATTTTGAAAGGAAGATACAATGAGACAAAAGAACACATTCGTACCAAAGTTTTCATCCAAAATGATCAAAAGAACCTAAAAAATTCATCCGAAATCCCCTATGAAACAACCTAGGAAGCTAAAGCCCAAAACAACCCCAACCATAAAGGGGAAAGAAATGGAGAGGAAAAAGAAAAGAGAAAACCTAAACTCTTGCCAAATTATTTGCTTGGATAAAAGATAAGTAAAAAGAATGAAACAAGGGAACATGAATTGGGGAACTAAGTGAACATGGGAACTTGGGAGAGAATGAGAAGGGAATGGGAATGGAATTCAAGGCCCAAGATTTTACAAAGAAGATACAATGGGACCAAAAACTACCTCATCCATACCAAAATTTCCATTCAAAATAATCCACATACATTCAAATTTCATCCAAAAATCCTATTTAAAAACCAACCTCAGAAGCTAAAGCCCAGAGGGAACCTGAACCCAGTGTTTTTTTTTTGGGGGGTCAATTTTGTGATGTAGCCAAAACGGCGATGATCCACATGAAGATTTAGCCAGATTTGGCTACTAGAAGCTAAATATGAAGTCAGACTTTTTTAAACATCTTTCTTTATTTCTGGCTACATACTCGAACAATGCATAAAAATCTGGTGATTTTTTAAAAAAATTTGGTCGAATTCTGTTATCGAAAATCTAAAAAAGTAGTTGATTTTAGAACTTCAAATTTTTAATATAGTTTTCTGGCTATATATATAGCCACCAAAATTTTAAAAAGGGTGCCCCAACCACAAAAGGTAAAAGAAATGGAGAGGAAAAAGAAAAGGAAAAACCTAGACTCTTAACCGAACCACGTGCGTGAATAAAAAGATAAATTACAAAAAAGAAACAGAAAACGGAGAACAAAGGGAACCTGATCAGGGGAACTGGGAACAAGGGAACTCGGTTGAGGGAACGGAGAACAAGGGAACGAGAAAGAGAGAACATGAGAACGCGGGAGAGAACGGGAAGGGAACGGCAGTGCAGCAGGAGAGCAGACGAGAGAGCAGAGGAAGAGAGAGGGAGAGACGCGAAGTCCGCTGTTGTTTGTTGCGTATCTCCGCTTGGTTCCTTTTCTTCTTTCTTGCTCTTTTCGCGCTCTCTGGACCCTTTTGTTGCTTGTCTTGAGTCTCTTGGCCTCTTGCTCTACGCTTTGCCTCGCTTGGGTCTTGCTCTAACTCTTGAATTTGCGCTTTACACTGTTGCAAACGCTTGTGTGTGGCTCTTGCACTCTCGGTGGTGTGTTTTGCTCCTTTCTTTTCCCCGCACCCCTGTCCCCCCTTCCCTTCGGACCCTAGGTGCTTGGAGTCCGCATTTTCAGCTCTTGGGGTTTCTTGTATTTGCAGTACCTCCGGCGTCTGTGACGGCTGTGGCGGTGTGTCAACTGGGAGATCCGTTTCTGCATTGCGAAGAAGAGAGAGAAGAGGCGCCGAGTTTTTTTGTTTTTTCCTTCTCGTGGGTATGTATGTAGTCCTTGTTTTTTCTTCCCCTTTCTCCTTCACGCTCTTCTTGTTCTCGTTTCTGTGGCTTTTTCTCTGGTCTATGGTGTGTTGTTATTCTTTTCGGTACGTGAGAGGTTTTTGTATTTGTAAAGGAGGTTGTGTATTGGAGGTTTTTTTTGTTTTATTTTTGTGTTGCTCACCATGGCTACTACAACTGATGATTCTCATGCCGTATCTATCAGCAGTTGAGAGGGCGGTGGGTGGTATTGGAAATCTGTTGCGATGGCTGCTGACAAGCCCGAGAAATCCTCCAAAGAAAAGAAGGCGAAACTTACCAAGGAGAAGAAGAAACCCAAGACTACCAAGTCTGCCAGTGTGCCCCTGGCTCATCCCTCTTACCTGTTGGTATGTGCCAACTTCTCCCTTCCATCTTTCTGCTTTTTGAAACCATGGGTTCTCTCAGCTTATGCATCTTCCTTCTCCTCTTCAACATTGATTGATGCAACACAACCTTTGAAATTGGCTTTAGATTTACGCAGCAGAACAGACATGCAATGGTGGGATTGGTTGGTATCTAACATGCATGCTGTGTTGGGTGCTGTTTTTTTTTTTTTTTTTTTGGTGGGGGGTTTCTTTTTTTTTTTCTTTAGATGGGGAAGGGTGCGGTTGGGACTTTGAAGGAGCGAAAAGGAGCG
>Ga0116227_10004428_pt1 | contig 30503 bp, 25 predicted proteins | sample S1TSphgellanicum_FD_89693 | JGI IMG/M metagenome (GOLD analysis project Ga0116227, IMG submission 89693) | Host-associated microbial communities from peat moss isolated from Minnesota, USA - S1T2_Fb - Sphagnum magellanicum MG | ecosystem: Host-associated > Plants > Peat moss > Unclassified... | reverse complement strand
GTTTTTTGTGGTACAATAACCATTATTTAGGGGGTTTCTTTTTTTCAAAAAAAAAAACCACCACCTCCAAATATTTGGCCCAAAAAAAAAAAAAAAAACCAGAATCAATGGACCAGATATTCCAGTTATTTCACAAGCCCACAAAATTGTGAGGTTTCATGAAAGAACCCTCGGTTTTCTGGGCAGTTATTTTTGTATTTTTGAGACAAAACATAAGATGCTTCCCATGCACTCCAATGAATCATACCTTGTTAAGGTAGCAAGCATCCAAAGAAATTATTTCACCCATCTCCTTGCATGACTTGCTTCGTGTTACTGGTGATGGCTTTAGGTCCAACGTTTCATGTTTTCTCCTCTTAAGGGCTCCCCCATTGTGCATTCTGCACTTTCGAGTTTGATCTTTTGTTTGGACTTCAGTTTCTTCTCTTGTGTCCTTGCCCGGTGTTTTTCCTTTAATTATTTACTTATTTAATAATTTAATTATTTATAGTGGTGCTTTTATGAATGATGCTATATGCATGGTAATAAGACTTGTAACAAAAGAAACAAATTATCATGAAAGAATTTGTCACAAGTACCAAGGACATCTACCTGATGATATCAAGCTTGCGATTTAGTGAAGATATTGCTGGCAAGCAGAGTATTATGAAAGGCTGTCATGTAGTGTAAGAGTTTGTCGAACAACAACAATACACTCGACTCCCCCTCTCCACCATGTCAGAATGATCATGGGTGGTCAGTTGGTGAATGTTTTGTTTACAACAACAACAACAAGGTGGTGCCTTTTGCAGGTATTGTTAGCTAATAATATACATAACATATGTGTAATTTCATAACCTTTATATATTTTTTTATTATTATTATTATTATTATTATTTATTTTTAAATTTTTAAATTTTTTTTAGTCCTTCCTTCCTTCCTTCCTTCAATCCATTATCAACAAACAACAAACACCTTTCAGGAGCCAGCTATGAACTACATGCAGAATGAATTAATGAGGTCAACCTAAACCTGACAATGAGGACCCAATGAACAAAGTATTAGTTTAAAATTCTCTCTTTCAAGCAACCAAAGGGATCCTCCTCATAGATTTGTCATTTCTGTGGTGGGTGTGGAGGGGAGGAGGAGGAGGAGGGGAGAGGGGGGAGAGTCAAAGGTGAGTGAGTTGAGTGAGTGAGGTATTGAATGAAACCCATTTCAAAATCTTTATGAAGAGGCTTAATGATTTTGTTTGATTTTTTTTTATCTCTCTCATATCATGGCAAAAGCAAGTCACATTTCCTTTGCTCTCACATGAGTGTAGTGTAAAGACAATCAATCATTCCCACCCAAAAGCCCAAATAATTAGAATTTTTTTTAAATCACCCTCTCCTCATAGGGTGGCCACTCTAAAGCTCTTGAAGTTTACAGGGAAGGCTTATTGATTAGATATGAAAATGGGACAAGCCTTAGTAGTCCTTCTAATCATACTTTTTTGTCCACCATGTGTCCTCCTTTCCTTTTTTTGATATGGTGGAATAGCTAGATGCTAAAACATGAGCATCAATAAGGAGTACATGAATGAATTCAGCATTGATTAAATTATTGTTGAAATTGTCGATTTTTTGAGAAATTTATTGCTTGGATTGCCGAAATTTTGAGTTCCCATTGTTTAAAGTTGTGGAAACCTAAAAGCCTTCGACATATCAATCATGAGCTTTGAATGGAAGGAAGTGGCATGCCCGGTGATGTTGTCTTTAGAATGATATCACAAAGCTTTCCTTGAGTGCTTTGATGTCAAGGGAAAAAATGCACTTCTATGGTGCATGTCCATGGTGTGGCAAGAAGAGGATGGTGTCTTTGTTGAGAATAGAAAGCAAAACAAAGGATGCAAGTGCACATGGCCTACTTTTGTGTGGTGGATAATTGCGAGAAAGATACACATAGGAAGTGTAAGTTAAAAAAAATTGGAAAAAAATATATCATATGTCAAAATGCATTTTAATAATTTATTTATTTATTTATTTGACACCTCAATGCCAAATCCATTTGTGTACCATAGTAGGGTATCAATGTACATAAGATTTAGAGGAGTACCGAAGGGCCCTCTTGAGGCATAAACATGGAAGATGGGTATGAGTCACAAGAGGGTTAGATGGAGAAGATGTATATGTTTAAATTTTAGAGTCATAGATAGCATTGGCTTGAACATAAAACCTAGCTAAATCATAATAGTGGAATGTACATGCTTCGAGAAGCTCCCACACAATGTAATTGGAAGGTAATGCACATCAACCCATTGTTTAGTACATGAATTTGGTGGCATTTGATGATGGTTCCCATTTCTTCATGGGTCACTCATAGCCAACTACATTTGTAATAATTTTGTTATGCTTGAGATTAATGTGAACACAATTTTCCACATCATAAGCAAGTTCATAATACATAGATTTTTTTTGGTGAATTTTTGCCACTTGGCAACAAAATAAAAATTCATTGAGAGATTCATACAAAAGATTTTTGGGAAAACAGTGCTAGAGTCACCAGATTTTGAGGGTTTTTGTTCTGAAATATTAATATTTTGATAATAGGTTCCACCATGTTGCCAAAATAGAGCACGATTCTTTAAAATTTTATACTTTTCCTCTTGGACTTGTAGCCAAATTTTGCTAATTCCCCTTGTGAAGATTTCACCCTAACATCTAATTTTGGTGTATATTGTGAAATAGCATTCATAATCTTGAAAGCAACCTATGATTTTGATCACTTGTGCTTCAATAGCTAAGCTAATAGTATATCTTTAAATCAATAGAGAAAAGGAGTTTCTAAAATTGTACTTTGGAAGATGAATACATATGAAGGTAAGTATGGAAGGTCCATTTAACATTTGATTTTTCAAAAGAGCTAAGGTTCATCACTTTGTAGGATAATTCAGAAGTTTCCAATGTGGGAATAGATTGTGTAAAGTTTTAATCACATTAAATTCATCAATGGTTTTATTGAATATCCCACTAACATGTTCAAAGTCAGTTGTGAATTTCATCTCCAAGTTGCCAAATTAATTTTGTCCCATATGTTTTGCTCAATAATTTTTAATTCTAGCCCAGTTTCTTTATGCTTTCCTAAACCATTTAAAAATCTCCGTACCTATACATCAAATTTTGAAAAAAAAAAAAAGAATCCAAATAATGATCAAGCCAAAAATACTTCAAATTAGTCTAGCTATGGTGCAAATTTGGGTATATGGCTTGACTTGTTACTTAATCTTTCAACCTTTGGAATCACCAATTTTTTGTGTCAAAGTTGCCATATGGCCCACCTTAAAATGAACATAGGTTTCACAATATAGAAGAATTGAGTCTTCAATAATTGCCACTTTAGCCAGCATCAATTTCTTTTTCCAACTTCATTGACAATTGGTGTTACAACACAACTAGGTTTGAATTATGCAACATGGTGCTCCTCCAATCACAACTAAAATCACCAACCCACCTCCATTAACTAACACCCTATTTGTCATGCATGTGGGCTTTCATCCACTCATCCAAATCATTTTGACAAATCATTGCACATCAGATACCCAAATGTGGTGAGGTGTTGATCCATACCCATTTGTAGACAATCACAAATATTGGTAAAATTGAAGATTTAGACCTTCCCATAACCCATATTTTATTGTTCATTAAATGAATCATCACAATCCTGCAATGTACTTACTCATAAGCAACATCATGAGAAAATGTTCACATTATCAACTATTTTGATTTTAGTCTTGCTTCCAAATCTCCATTTAATTTAAATTTTTATTTTGGTCCAGGTGTTGATTGATTTCATTCATAACCTTTATAAGTGTCACTCACAAAGAAATCAAACCATCATATTCACTATGAATAGCAGTAATTAGTAATCTCACCAGTGTTGGGCAGTTAAATAGGAACAGATCTCCAGTGGTTATGAAATATATGGTTTCACCTAAGTGACCCATTTTGTAGAAGTAGGTCCTAGCCTATATGTAGGTAGATAGGTTAAAAAAATAGGTGAGTTCTTAATAGATTGTTTACATATAGTTAAAAGGTTGTTTTTACTACCCATTAACAACCCAATTGAAGGGTTGCCAATAGGTAGGTAATCAAACAAAATACACAAGTAATGTGTTAGAACCTTGTTATGTCCACAAATAGCTATCACCCATTGAATTGTTAGTTCAATCAAGATAACTAAGAAAACAAATTCAAACTATCAAATTCAACAATCTCATTCGCCTAAAAAGAAAATCTCCATGCATGTGCACATAACCCTTTTATGTTGAACATTGAAAATAATGATCCTTTTTTATTTTACCATTCCCTCATTGTTCCTTTAAAATTCACTCAAAAGCCTACCAAACCCTATTGCACATCTAATTGTTAATTCGGTCAAGATAGCTAACAAAGGGGGGAAAATAAATCAAACCACCAAATCTAGTAATTTCATTGCCAATAACATTTTATTTGCACACCTATACATAAGCCTATTCAAACACCCTATGTAATACATTATTGAATCACTTTTGCCATAATGTTATTTATTAGTGTTAGGTTAGGATCAAATTTTCATTCAAAATTGCACCAATTATCAATTGGTTTTCTCACCAAGAACTTGCTAGGTTTAATGGTTTCCTTGGTTTAACTCCTCGAGCATTCTAAATGTAGCTTTGATTTAAAAACTTTGGATGAAGTGTAACAAATAAAAAAGGAGGTAGATGTGCACACCTTAATCAAAATGTTTATTCCTAAGTTCAAGAAAATACTAACATTTTATTGACAAAAGTATTAAAATACATTTCTTCCTCTCATAACCACATCTTCAAACACAAGTTATGTTACAATGTATCAATGTTTCATAATGACGATGTTCCAACAAACTACCATAACTCATTTCTGTTCAAAGACATAAATTGATAAGAAAAATATAAAGTTGCAAATTGGTAGATTAGGTTGCTCTAAACCTAAACCACCTCTCTTAGAGAAGCTATCTTTGTGTCACTTGGCATCAATTGATAATATTTGCAACACAACATATAATACCCCAAATACACACTCTCAGGCAATTTTGAACAAGAAAGATCTACCCATTATAACCACTAGACAATCTTCTTTTTATCCCAAGTCACACAAAATAATTGATAAGATGGAATCTTCCTCAAAGTTCCCAACGTATGGGTCTCATTTCCCATTGACATGTTGTCTAGTTTTCTTCACCACATTCACCATATACCACAATTTGCAACACTTGATGCCTTTTTTAAATAAGCTTTCTAGTCCCTTACAAACCTTCATCATCTCCACCAATTTCTACTATTTTTCTCATGTGTGAAAGAAATACATGTTGATCATCATCAACACCACCTCAATGCATATGTGGTAGCAATCTTTTTTTGTGTTTTCTTTGTTGGGAGATGATGATGTTCCAAGCTTGCTACAAAAATTTGTTTTCTACATGCAACTTACATTCTACATTATTATATACATGATTGAAATCTACCAATCTTGTTCTAATTGTTAGATTGAAAAGTATGTTGTGTCATGGATATTCGTGCACTATACAAGGTGTTTGCTATTGAAACACACTATCCTACAACAAATCAAATCCAAAGCCCATCCCAACCCAACTAGAATAGTAATTAGCTTAATCTCAAGGTAACAAATCTTCTTATTTGACAATTTGTTTTCAACCGGCTAGCACACTATATTTTTACCAATACAACTACAAGAAGCCACACCCTAAAAGAACATCTTCACCCGCACCTCTTATAGACACCTCTATAAGCATATACCATATCCAAGATAAAATGTTAATTATTTCCCCATCCCCACATCAATACATGAAAAATTGAATAGTTTAAAGTGGGAAACTATGCAAAATGTCACCACTTAATTCAATTATAATGTTCGACCAATTAATAGCAATCATTTCCTTTTATTGACCTTTTTATATTACATCATTGTGTTTTGTGCATATTACAGGTCCAAACCAATGTTGGCCACCTATTGAGTTTTAACTTAGTTGTCAACGTGGTTATTAAGTCAATTTTTAATTACCTACCATTTGCTTATTGATTTTTTGATAACCAATTAAATTGATAATCATTCAATTTTCAAAAATCTAATAACTTACTAGATGATTTAATTATCATCAAGAAGGTTACCAATCTTTAAACATTGATACAATTTTTTTATTATTAAAAGGTAGAAAAAATATTTTTTTAATAAATTAATATAAAACTTTATAACTAGCAAAATAACAAGGAGGATAACAAGCGATTATCAACTAGTTATTTGATAATTTACCCTTTATGTGTGATTAAATGATTATTATTTTCAATATATATATAATTTATTCAACAACCAATTTTTTAAATACAAATATTGATAACTTGTGTGGTCATCCCAAAAGTTTGAAAAAATAAAACCTACCCAATAGTCATTTGAAATGGAAAACCTACCCATGTATTGCCATCTCAAAACCAACCCAAATTTCCATGTTATGTCAAATGCATCATAATTTACATGTTGAAGGTTTAAGGTTCCATTATTATTCATTTTTTAGTTTAACAAAAATTATTTCCAATCTGGAAACTTAAGCAAGTCCAAGGCCCCCTGCCCCCCAATAAGTTATGGTTTAATCAAAATGGAAGGTGGATGAATCATTAACAATTGTTATGCAAGAACTAGAACAATCCACATGAATTGTTGGGTCCTTTTATTCATATGATTCCTGGAATATGGTTTCCAATAATCAACATAACATTTTCACAACAATAGAACTACATTCTAAAAACAGACATTGATTCCAAGCAACCTTGATTACACTAATTGGAGGGAGTGGATCAGACTATTTTTGTTCACCATTCTTGCCTATCAACATGTATGTAACATCCCATGGTCCACCAAACATAGAAACCCAAAACGTCAAAGCCTTGTTCCCTTGATGGTGAAAAACCCAACCTAAAGCACCATTTATGGTTTCCATTTTTTCATGGTTCAACCAAAAACCCAATTTCCACCTCAAAACCTTCAAACATGGGACATTTTAAACAATGAATGTTAGACTTTGTCATCCCTTCCAATTATCCAACTCTAAGTCAAGGAAAACACAAACATAACTACTACATTATGTCCTACAACAAACAAACAATTGATCCCTAGGGAGTAGAAAGGAGATTTAGGGTACATCTTTTGCAGAAAAGATAATCACACACATCCAAACTTTTAAAAATGTACTTAGCTTCCCCCAATTTTGCCTAGAGCTCTCCCTTAAATTCTTTATCACAATCCTCCATCACACTTCTTCCACATAATGCTTCCACACAATTCTTATCAATCAGCCCACCAAATTCAACAACAAACCAAGTGTAGAAGATCTAGCAAGTAATGGTTTCTCCTTTGCTAGTTGGCATTGTTGTCAATCTTTAAAGAACAAATTGCCGAAAAGGTGACGATTACATCACCATGTAAAAAAAACAAAAAGTAAAACCCTAAAGATATTTTGCATCTTATTGGACATGCCTTTATGTCACATTGGATGTTGGTGGCCTATTGGGGCAACATCATAATAAAACTTACAATGAAAAGAATAATTATTTCAAAGGTGGGGCCACACCTCACCACAACAATGTAGCAACATGTATCATAGAATAACAATTGTAATTGTTAGACAAAACCTTATGAATGATAGAAAGGACCTTGAGTTTAGAAATGTGAGTAGAGACCTTGCGATGGAAATTGCAAATAACCTTGAGTTGTAGAAATGTGGGTAGGGATCAAGATGATAATAATGCTTAACATTGAGCTATTTGCTCATTTTTTGTTGGTTTATGTAACATTGTCAATTACGCATGAATTGTAACTTTTTTTTAGATGTTACCTTAACAAAAACATGTTAACACCATGCTATCATCAATGCCATGTTGGATGCCACTTGCATTGTTGTAATCAAAAATCATTGTGCCAACAATGAATTGGACGGTGAAAACTTGGCTGCAATCAATGTGTGTTCCATTGACAATGAATTTGAAGGTCAAATTAAATATATGGTCAACTTACATTCCTTCAATAATGTATTTGAAAGCAACTGTGAAATTGTATACTAGTGCCAACCACTCACAAGTAAACTTCCAAATCTTTACATCCATGATTTTTCACATATGTGAACACAAAACCATAATTAATCCCAAGATAGATAGAACATTGCATTGGTACTTGAATCATGTATAAAAACTCAAATATGGGTCCATTCTTGGATTTTTTTCATAAAAAAGGTTGCGTTAATAAGGATAATCAAATTAATTTTGTTAATTACAAAATTACATTTTAAAGGTTTGGAAAGAAGTATAAAAAATGTGGGTGCAAAAAACAAAACATTGTTTGATGTTTTTAATAAGGTTTTGGCACTCCAAATGAAAATATTTCATTTTAAAAATGATTTGTAATCATGCATTCCTTTTTAGTTTATATTTGAACATGACATTTAAAATTTGTTCAATTGATTTGAATTATTCATTATAACACTTATTGGCTGAAAGCCTAAACATACACATCTCCCTTTCATTGTTTAATATCTAAAAACGTTCATGTTGCTTCATAACTTAGGACACAAGACAAAAAGGTGTCATGTTCATGTTGTGATACCCCAACCGTGAATAAAGTCTCATTTGCCACCCCAAGTAGATAAGAAAGTAATTTAACTAGGTAATTGATGTGGGGAATATCAATAGCCAACAACATAAATATATTTGAGATTGTCATCTGTAGTCACCCATGTATGCATGTGTTTTATGGGGTTTATTGTTTTGGTTTCAATAGGTTTCTTCACTTAATATACAACTTATTTTTATCAAATTGAAACCATGCACCTAGTATTATATAAATATAGTATTAAGCCAATTGAAACCATTACAAAAGAAAATTCAGTTATATGTTTTTATGAAACATATAATCCTTTACAAATGTTTCATTCAATGTGAAGTCAAGGCTTTCATAAATCTAATATGGTGGGGGGGGGAAGGGGGGGGCATTAGTTTTGTGATATAAAATATTCAATAATTTTAGATATTCAATATCATGAATCCTTAATTTTCAACCATATGTTGCAAATGAAATACAACAAATAAAAAAACGTCATTTGCATTTTTATAGGTTTTGTATATATATTTGAATCAAATTTAACACAAACATATATCAAATGAGTTTTTTTTTTTTTTAATCATGTGGAATGAGATATGCACACATGCAATCTAGGACAATGCACATGTTTGTTGTTATGGTCATGTGAAATACCATCCAAGCATCATTTCCATTAAAATGACAATAAACAATGAAATGGAACCATGGAAATGCACCCATGTTTTGTTGTAGTGAAATTTAAGCCCATTTTGCAAGATAAAGAATCAGAACATCAAGTTTCAAAAGTTTGGCATTAGCCCAAAACAACAATCATTCCATCTATGGAACTATGTTTCATAGATCATTATATTCTTAAAATCACTCCTTTTACTAATTTTCCTAATTTATGCTTGTTGCTTGTAGATTCTTGCTCCTACATAGATTGGCTTGTTTTCATACTTACATTTAACACTAATTTTCAAAGGCTAACTAACACCAAATGGAGGTGCACAACTCCCCATCTTGATTGTAGAATTTAAACAATATTTAATCTTAGTATAAAAGTTCTTATGCTAACTTACAATTACAATGATATTTTTTATTAATAAGGATATCTATAACAACACCAAAAAAATTTGATAGTGTTAATTAGAAATAAGATTACATTATAAGACCACAACTTTTCAAGTTGTCCAACTTGATTCCTTTATCCATTTCAACTAGCACAAGATAATGACATCTCTAGTCAAAATGGACAATGATTAAGGTTGCTAGTGTCATTTTTTGGAGGGACATCAACTTTTTAAACATTTCACATTTGAGCATCCATGGTAAAAACTATAATTAGGATAGGGGGTTTTGGTTTGGAAGATATCTTGTTCAATGTTGTGAGGGTATCCAATTTCCAATGTTAAAATTGGGGACTCAAGGTTAGGTTTTTGTGGCCCAAACCTAAGCTCACATCTATTTGTTGGAATCAACACAAAAACCAAACATTGAAACTTTTCTTTTGTTAAATCCAAACCCAAAACTAGAACCATGAAAAAACATTTTTGGAAACAAAGGCATGTTCTTTAAGTAAGCAAGTTGATTTTCTTTGTGAAAAGTTGACAATAGGCTCAACTTCAAAGTTAAATATTAATTTACATATGTTGTTAAACCCCATGCCTATATAAACCTTAATTTTAATTTGGTCCAAAAATTTATATTTATAAACAATTTAGAATAGGGGAAAATGTAATGTTTATATGGAATTGGACCTAGTTTTGAACTAGGCATGACGGTTTTTGAATTTGAAAAAAAGTGTCAAAATTAGAATTTAAAAACAAAAAATGGGAAGAACTAGGCTCAAACTTGCATTCAAATAATTTCTAATTCTTTTAAAAGAATAAAAATTGGGACCAATGGTTTTGGTTAAAAAGAAAAAATGTAAAACATTGGTCATGTCCAAGTTTTCATAATGGTTGTCATGACCCTAACCTTGGGCTTGTGACTAAAGTTAAAACATGAGAAAAGAAGTGGGTAGAAAAAAAATTCTTAGAGCTCGAACATATTCACACAAATGTGGGAGAATGCATGGAAGTGAATCCCAACATTCCCAAATAGATTCCCACTTCATAAGTTGGAGGCTTACTTGTATCACAAATCTTTGGAACAAAAGTGTAAATAACAAACCTTGTCCAAATTGAAACCTTTTAAAAATATTCAAATTTTTTTGAAACATAAATATCAAATATGAGCTTGCATTTAAAGGCACCTTGGTTCAAGATGTCTGATTGGTTGGACCCAAACAACTCCCAAGTGATGGATGATGTGTAAAATGGAAACAAGTCACATTTCTATTTGCAAGAAGGATTGTTTTGTTACAAACAAAATTGGTTGTATGTTTTGAAAGGAAGGTTATAATGCAAATATTTGAAAGAATATCACAATGGATTGTTTGCAAAACATGGTGATAAAAATTGTAATAGATCACTTTTGCAAATGAATTATTATCAATTAAACTTAAAGGACAAAATCGTAAAATATGTCAAAATGTGTTTGACATGCCAGTTCAATGTTCAAAATTGAATCATTTTCAAAAAGAAAGTAGGAAAATTGTGGTTTCTTTTTATTCCAAACAAGCATTGGGAAGTGTGTCCCATGGACTTCATGATGAGTCTTCCACCATCAAAGGGATTTGATTTGATAATGGTGGGAATAGTTAGGTTCAATAAAATGGTTCATTTCATTCCAATTGTGAAGATCACCTCAACCTTAAAAACAAGATTTTCTTTGCACATGTTCAACATCACAACGTTCCAAAAGACATTGTGCTTAGTCAAGAACCAAAATTCACAAGTAAATTTCACTATGCTTTGCAGAAAAAGATGAAGTTGAAACTCAAGATGAAAAAAAAAAATCCAACCTAAACTAATGGGCAAACCATGAAAGTGAACTTAATCTTATAATAGTTTTTAAGGAACTAAGTTGCAATGGACGATTAAGATTGGGTGGAACATCTTGATTTGATCAAATTTTATTACAATTATTTAGAGCATTCGATAATTGGGACAACATGTTTCCAAATGTTGATTAGCAAACCACCAAATGTTCATGTGATTTGGGTTGCCATTGGTGGTGATGTAGGTTAGGAAGTTATGGTGGCAATGCAACTTGACAAGGAAAGGAAGCATTTGAAGGAATGGCCAAATGACAAGACAATGAGAATGGACAATTACTTGAGACCTACCTATGAAGCTATGTCCTATGACCTACTTGTTAATAAAGTTTTTTGGTCATGATGTTTTATAATGAGCACCAACATACCATCAACCTACCTACCTACATTTGACCTACTTACATATCAATCACATGTGGCATTATGGTTGTTAAATGATGACATGTGGTGTGTAAAACAACATCAAAATGATGGTTGCTTTGACTAGTAGTCAAATGGACCATTGTTTGATCTAATTAGTCAAATTGTCCTCCACCTAGTTAATAAAAAAGGTCACATATCAAAATTGACTTGTTTAAATTAACTAAATGGACAATTTGACCAATGTCCAAAATTGGTACTTGTTGATTGAATTATATAATTAAATACATAATCTCTTGTAACAATTATAATAAAAACCAAAGATAATAATGAATGTAGTCATAATCTTGCAAGTGTCACTTAAAAATATTAAATCACCAACTTCATAGATGTAGAAGTTTAATATGTCCAAGTTCCCTTAAGTGGTCAAAAGAACAAGACCTCTTGAGAAAAACTATACACATTAGTAGCTTTGTAATTATTGTTTCAAGAAAATAACATATTAAATTAAATACATTGCAAGTGATTAGTTCATTACTAGTAGGCATGTGGATTTTACTTACAAAATTAACCAAGCTACAATCAGGGGAAGCTTTTGAGTCCTCAAGAAAAGACACTTGGAATCCGTGGGCATCCATTGTTATGTGTAGGCTCATTATTTATATTAGATTGTGACATTCATCATGTGATGAAATAATATCATGCTTTCAATCCTTATAAGTGCCTCAATGTATTGTGCCTATTCAATATGTGTATAATTTCTTGAATATATTTTCATGAACTCAAGAATCAAAGGAATTATAATCCATTGAATTGAAATCCATTGAATTGTTTAGAAATTTGCACTATGAGAGGACTAGGAAAAGCATTTTCTTGCTTGGAGATGATTCCCTTGCATTTGGGCTTGAGTGTCACCATTGTACAGTTGGTTAGCCAAGAATATATGTCCTCCTACAACAACCATATTTATGAGTATACATGACAAATGAAGTGGGAAATGCTCAACCACATGAAGTTCAATGCTAACTTATGTAAATGATGGCACTTGCAGAATGACATACTTCAATTCACAACAAAAGGAAATCAATATCTTGATATATGAACTCAAATGAAACAAGCCCTTGCAATTGGCAAATTGGCTAGCTCATAGTCTCCATGATGTGGCCTGACGTCTCATTCAATTTGCAACTTATGGGCACTACACTTGTTTTTCTAGAAAAGAGTTGAACTGAAAATTGTTTCGTTGTTGGAATATGCAATTATCTATTTGTAGAACTAGAGGTGGAGGTTCTCTTGAACATGCAAGAAGCTAATTGCTAGCATCTCTATTTATTTCACTCCTAACTTAAAGAACAATTGACAAATTTTGATCAATAGTTACATTTGCAGGACAACATAAACAATAGGTAAATCTCTCTATTCTCAAAATACCCCAACCAAAACTCTAACATTTCTCTTATTCAATTAACATCATCCTAACACAATATAACATGCATATTCTTTTATCATTCAGATAATCAATTGGCACAGGTAGTGCAAAGCAATGTAAAGCCCAAGTTGATCAAAAGATTGACTATTGAAATTGTGGAAATCCTACAAAAAGGTGAGTAATATTGTCTTCGACATGTCACACTTTATTGCAGTCCTTGCAATAATCGAAACTAGAGGTTAGGATAATACTTGAGTTGCATACTAGATATGCAATGGTGAGAGCTTTTCCAATTTGTGTGGAGCAAACACTCAAGTCCACATTATCGTTTGGGATCTGACATTGAAATTTCCCACATTGAGCTAAGAGTGATGATCATTTGTATGAGAAAGAAACTCATATGAATTTCTTTGCATGAGATTGAACTAATCTTCCAAATTTTGGAGCTAATGCTATTAGAGCACTTGGAGCTTAATTTTATTGGAAAGTCTCAGCAACCATCCCACCCTCCTCATGTGTACAGTTCTACAACTGCTGTTGCACTTAGACTCTTCCTTATTGGGAAGAGGAGAAGAATCCGTTCAAACAATGCCATGATCATAAGCTTAGAAATTAGAGCTGGAGATCCTGCATTCAGGATTGTCCGTGACACCTTGTTAAGTACATCCTTTCAGAGTGTGAGAGAGAAGAGGGAAGTTTGAAGAGCTCTATACTACCACACAGGTGCAATGAGTGATGGCTTAGGAGCCCTGAGGAGGATATATATGCAATGCCATTCCCAAGCATTTCTGTCCACTTGTTGGAAATCCCTCCCACATGCTTAGAGTCTTGTTGCAGAGGGAGCTCATGAAGATGGAGAGAGAGGCTGCTGCATAGGGACCCAATCAATGACACCGATTGCTAATGGGTGCAATGCACTTTGTGGAGAACAATGTAGTCATGACTGGAACAGAAAAGATTGACCAAAGAGCTTCACATTACCAGGTTGTATTTGCTGCTAGACATCTGGAGATGATGATGGCAAGAGCTTGTGGAGTTCAACCACTTTGTTGTCACTTTTTGTCTTAAGTCTTGCTGAACTTTTTGCATGCATCTGGTTTTGTAGAGTGTGCTGACAAAGTTGCCAGTGTCTGGCTTCCCTCAGTTCCATCATCTCCACCTCCAGCATACTACTCGGACATGGAAGCTTGAATATACTCCCTCAGCAATGCTAGTGGTTGGCCATCTTGTTGGTCAGGCTGCTGATGCCATAAAACTCCTTGCTGTTGATATGAAAAGAATAGTGTTCCACAGGGCTCCTAAACCATCACTGAAAAGACATTATCAAAGTAATCCCACAGTAATGCTTTACCTGCATCTTTGGATGTAGTGTTGCACAAGATCTTAGGCAGTCTTTCCATCCATCCTGTGCTTGCAAGGTGCCCAACATTGTTGGACTGATTGTCTAGATTAGTGCGCAAGCTGAGACATTGAAGGACTTTTGAGTTCTCATGGCTGCAGGTATTCTTGAAAGAGGCATCAATATATATAAAGATACCATGGTTGGGCCAAAGATGCTTTCTAACATATGAGAGAAATGTATTAATTTGCATTCCAATTCCTGATCAATTGTTACATTGTCGGTGACAACTGGATTAAACTTTCAGCTGGAATGTAAAGGACAGCAGGACCCAGAAATCTTACTGCCAGCTGGATGTTGATGTCCTGTATCCAAGTTCCAGATATACAATGCTATTCTTGTGTAGACCTTCAATGTTGCAGAGTCTGCAATCACACACATTTTTCTGCACTTGAGAAGAGATATTTCTGACAGAAAGATCTCAACACTGTTTTGAATGTCTTACATTATCACATTCTAATTACAATCAACATACAAATGCAGTTTCAGATTGAACTTTCCAAGAGACGGACCAAAAGCATTCTAGACTCTCGACCCACAAGCAGCAAATGGGTGATGCTGCAGGTCAAGAGCTTCTTTTATCACTTTATTCAACCAATGTGAGAAGCTTTGATGCCCATTGTGACAGCAAATACTTCGAATCATCAAGTGTCCACCAGGTTAAATGGAAATTATTTGTCCCTCCCTACCTATACATGGCCATCCTCCACCTTACTAATCCTACAACCTACAAAATCAACTACAAAAAAGGTTTCAATTTACAAAACCAGAAACAAAAGTCAAGGAGGAGTCTTGGTCTTCTGTGACTGACATTTATGTTGGAGTGAGCTGTGGTTCATAAAACCCTGCCACCATAGCAACCACAATCCAAAGCATGAGGAGACCAACAATAATCACCCTGAGTGTAGAAGAGTAGGATTGGTATGTGGATAAGCGTTCGCCATAAGCACTTTCTTCAATGGCCATGTCATCATCCTCAAGTTGTTCAGATTCAGACTGAGCCCTGTGAACAACCAGTGACATGTCTTGTTTACTTTGGGATCTCAGCTCTGCACACAAAGAACATTTACACTTGCCTCCCAAGTAGAAGGGGACTCTTTCTTCACCCCCAAGACTTGAGGACAGCCTTTCCCTGTATCTTTTGCCTTCCACATGCACCTTCTCACGTGTTGATGGCTTCAATACCTACAGCACCCAACCAGACAACGATCACTGACTATCAATTCCAAATTTCCTTGATGTTAGTCTGAAAGCAGCAGCCACTTTTGCATATCTTGACTTCTGACAGATGATGATGCCCCTTCCAGTTGTTTCACCCTAACTTTCTTAATGCATTCTACTTATGTTTGAAAGAGCTGAATCTGCTGAATTAGCTCAGAAGTGAAGCAATGGTACTGTGTACACATATCTGTCACAGTGCAGAGAAAATTCCACAACAGAAATTTGGAAGGTAACACAACATGAATGCATTCCAGACTAGACATGAGTATGTTGCTAACAAGCACATTTAACAATATTATGACCAAATGTTTCTCTTCTACAGAGATGAGCCAGGAAAAATGCGCTAGAACATAACCTGCAGAATGGTGTTAGCAACCATGTACATGACAGGTGAGAGGTTGATGACAAAGAGGGAGGCAAGCCGAGTAGGGTAGTTTTCCTGAACAAGCACTACACATGTCTTCATAATTTGCACAGGAAATCCAAATGCTGTTGTGCCCTCACAATCTATCACCACAGTGAGGCGTGCATCCTCCTCACTCAGCATGTGCAACACACCATGCTCCACCTGTGAAACTGCACCCATGGGTGAAAGAGAGAAGAACACATTATGATTAAACCTTGAAGAAATGTTGCAATGTATCAATCCCAAAACTGTGTTTCTTTCATATCTTGAGATCAGTGGACAAACAAGCAATGGGAGGCACTGAATTTCCTTTCCCCTAATTGCCACTGCTGTTCAATGAGAAGATGCATGTTGCAGGTTTTGGCCAATATCAACCCTAACACTTCAGAATTGGCCATTTGCAGAAAGGTGAAAAAATCATACTTTGTGCATTTGCAAATACTGAAATTGATCCTTCACCTTCCAACCATTCATGAGGCAAAAATAAGAATGCATACCAACTGCTTGCGCGAATCGAGAACGGTCAGAAGCCACAAGGATGGAGTAGGCAAGTCCAAGGCGAATGATGAGTGTGGGATGTCTCTGTGCATCATAGCCATGCCAAAACACCAGGTGGATCCATTCTTTGAGATCAGGTTGCAGAAGGAAGTGGTAGCTCTCACGCCAGCGGACTGTTTTCTTCACACTTGAGATAAATTTTGACACCTTCCCGTTTGCAGCAATCCAAAATCGCTCAAGCTCATCATCATGAATCCTGACAATCAAGATTGCATGCTCTTTGTAATTTCAGTGTTTGACACAATCATTGAAATTTTTCTTAGCATCTTCAGATCTCACTTCCAAAACCTGCAAATAGAAAGGACTGGAAATCTTACCTCTCTGGTATCAGAATGCCCTTGCTTTCCAACTCCCTTTTCAAAAGATGCAGAGAGTCTGCTTGCTCATCAGCTACAATTATCTCTTCCTCCTTTGGTTCAATCTCTATGGTGTCTCTACTGTAATGATGGCGCTGCCGCAATGAAGAGAGATTCTGTCCTGAGGTGTCAGGTTGTTGGATCTCTTTGTAAACACTTGTCACAGCTGTTGCCAGCGACAAAACAACCATGGGCATTGAAAAACTCTGCCATGGCACAGCACAAGCTTTCATCAGACAGAACAACAAATTGCTTTCTGCAAGTCTTAATATGGAAAAAGCTCGAAGGTTTGAAGAGGTGAGAAGAAACACCTGTGTGGCCTGGGCAAGAATGTGGATTTGTGTCCATCGCTGCAGCCAATTGAAAGGTGGAGCTTGAATCAGAGACAAAGCTTGCAAACCCCACCAGATGGGGCGGCATATGGCCATGGAGCCTCGTCGCACCATCTCCAATGCAGCCAATTTCACCAAAAACATTAGGAACTGGCTTGACACATCCTTACCACCACCCCCATTTGCTGCTTTCACTGCCAGAATCGGCGCAACTGATTCCTGCATTACTCTTCTAGGCAATGAAACCCTCTGTGTTGCTTGGTTGCTTATTGTCTCCGGAGAAGAGGAGGACTCCTCATCTTTCCCTTTTTGCGACCTTATTTTCACCCGCTTTACCTCTGTACTCATTATTTTCCAAGTCCTCGAATTCTCACAATCTTTTAATCCACTTTCTCTCAAGATTCTTCTCTGTTGCGAAAACTTTCCGGCATATCAGCCAGAAAATCCTTTTGTCCGAATCCCAATCGTCAAGTCATGTAGCCGACTCCCTTTCCTCTTACTGCCAATTCTTCCCTCTCACGATCTTTCAACATCTAGGGTTTGTCTCCTCCGCAAATGAAACGCAAACAGAGTCTCAGCAGATCTCGAAACTCAAACTTGGATCAAAAAATTCTCTCTCACTGAAATTCAAAAGCCAGCGACGACGACAACAACAACAACAACAGAGAGATAATAACAATTCTCGAAAAAAAGAGATTTGTTCGGTTCTGTTGGTGAGAAACAGAACCAAACCCGTTAAATGTGAATCTGCTACGCATTTCGCATACTCACCGCCGGCCAACGAGCACAACAAAAGAACAGAAAGGAAGAAGAAGCGGGGGAGCGGCCGTGGCTAAGACGATAAAATCCAATCAGCTACAATCTGCTGGTTCATTCTTGTACAAGAGTAGTTCGCCATCGCCAAGACTTGTCTGATGATCCTGTGCAACAAACCCTAGTCCGAGGAATCTGTTGCAGCCACCCAAACCCTAGCCAAAAGGAAGGCCCGTCTTCGGAGCCCACGATTGCTGGCGACGAATTATTACGAGTTTTTATATGAGGCCCGGTCTGCGCAATTTGTATTTTTTATTTTGTTGTATTTAGGTTCCCAAAAATGTGAAATTTTTGGATTTTTTTCTAGTGTAAACTCAACTAATTTTGCTGTTTGTTTTTTTTTTTGTTTAATTTTCTTCAATTTTCTGACACTTGGGGGTTTGCACATTTCGAGCCTTCAATTCAGGTTTATTTATTTATTTATTTAAATATTTAATTTGGGTTCCAAGTTCCTTAAGAACAATGATTAAATTATTTTGTGCAGAACATTAAAATTTTGTTGTGATCAATTTTATCTTTTTAAAAGATAAAATTTTGTAAATTTGCACATTTTGAGAGAGTTTAATGAGCTAGGTATGATTTACAACGCTTTTTGACCCCTGAATTGCACAATTTGAGCCCTTGACCCAAAGGCTCTAATCATGGTTAATCACAAGCCCCTTAACCATACTTGCTCCTTCCTTGGCATCCCCACCATAACAAGTGCCTTGTGAAGAGTTCGCTTCAACTCCCACATTTTTTCTAAAGACCTTACCACTTTTTAAAAGTTAAATAGAGGCAATGTGGGATGAAAGGAGGTTCACTAAAAAAAAATTTACCTAGATGAAAACCTAATGAAAAGGATCAAGCCAACGAAAGGTGAAAGAAACAAAAGAGTTGATTGATTTTGATCTTTTTCTTCCTTTAGTAGTTGTGAATGTGTGTTTTGTTTGTAATAAGTTTATGGTGTTGAAAAAATGGATGGTGTTGGTTTGGTATGTTTTAATTCATGACATCAATGAGAACAATTGTTTGTTTGTTTGCCTTTGATGTTTTTTTGGCAATGGTGAAGTTCAATAGGAGGTGTTGTTGAAAGAATTCAATGAAGAAGTGGGAGACAAAGGATATAAAAGGGGCTCCTTGCTAATCAAATAAACATTTGGGTTTTATGTAGTAGTTGTAGGACATGAGTAGTAGAATGGTTGTTTTTATTGGTTTTGGACAATCTCTAAAGAATGTTCCAATGTTTGGTTCTAATGGATTTTTAAACTTTTTCGTTGCAAGTTGTGTAGGAGTTACATCATGAATAAAATTGGTGATATTTGTTGCCCATGGAAGTGATGAAAAACCATAGAGGACAAAAAGGCTGGTCTATGGAAGGCATCAAAATAGTTGGGTTTCGAAAGTGTTAGATTTGTGGGGAATTCATACTTAGGAAGCTACTCAGATTGTTAGGAACTTCAAAGAAATTGGGTTGTGCATTGCATGAAAAGAGAAATGGAAGAATGGAATCATGTTGAATGTCAATGTTAGATGATGACCTTGTCAAATTTACATGAATGTAGTTTGGGTTAGCTCATGATTTCTTTGAACACTAAGTGAGTTAGTAATGTCAAAAGAAAACTATGATACCCTATTAAAAGATGTCCAAAGAGATCTAATCCACCAAATCACCTTCTTATCATGTTGTTGTGGTTTTGTATGTCAATTGATTAAAATAATTGTTTATTATAATTGGTTATCATTATAGGAATGTTTATAGGTTGTGGAACTATTTGTTGTCTGTTTGATAGTCATAGTTTTCTTCTAGAAATTAATTGTCTTCAAAATGATCATAATTTGTTTGAAATGATAATATGGTAAAATGTTGTGAAATGGGCACAATCCCCCTTTTTTGTTGCAACAAACTTCATGAAGCCTAATTTCTTTCCCAAAAATTTGTGGGAGGACAATTCCAGGTGCCCCTTTGGCTACCACCTTAAGAAAGCCCTTTTTATTTTAGTAATGCCCTCATCCTATGCCTTTATCCTACAATTTTTCACATGCCCGCCTTCATCCTTTTTCCCTACAACCAATCCTTCTTTTTCTTCCTCTATTTTTTGACTTCTTCACAAAACATGTCACATCGCCATCCTACAAAATCTACTTCCCTAGAGAAGTTGACCATCTTTAAAGCATTTGTTGCACTATCCTCCCTTATAACATGCAACATTTTCTTTCCCTAAACAAACTTGTGTCTTCCCAAAACACCATTTCTTTGTTTTTTCCTTTATTGCACACAACATTCATTTTCCATGACATTTGTGTCTTGAAAACTTTACTTCAAAAAGGTGAAAGCACACTACGGTGACCCCCTTTAGGGTGTCACATTGATGCGCCCCCAAATTCCTTGTTAGACCCAAAAAAGGTCCAACTATGTTAAAGAGCGAAAGTAGTTGGAACTTGGTGCCGCTCCCAGCTTCCAGCACTATAGGGGGTAAAAGGGGCGTGCTGAAAGCTCCGGGATTAAACTAAGCAAAGGGCCAAACTTATTTAATTACTCGATCCTGTATTCAAAACTAACCAACAAATTGGTTAGTTCACATTTGGAACACTCTTGGTGTTGGAACAAGCCACGGGCAACCTTGGATTCACTTAATTCACCACGGCCCAGACTCGGGGGAAACCACCACCTTCCCCCATATAGTATTCTATGTGTCTCTTCGTCGCACTTGCATTTGAATGACACTTTTTCCCGGGACTCCCAAAGTGGAGTCCCGAAACTATCCCGGTTTGGACTCCCGGAACTTTGGGCGTTCATAATTTCTCGCTCCAACCTCTGATTAGGACGAGGTCTAAAGCAAACTTATAGCTCTCCTTGAGAGCTTTTCAATAGTTTGTCGTACTCCGCTTGCACACACCAAGATCGGGTCGATTCCCACTTTTAATGGTCGGGAGTCAAACTGCCATTCAGCCATAACTTATGCTGCAATTGTCCAAATGGTTCATGCGAGGCCATTTCGAACATCTATACTTCAAGACCTTTCCAACGGTATAAAGAACACATCAATGCGAGGTGTTTTGATCCCTGTAATCGTGTTCTAAGTTTTCGGGAGTCCCAAAGGACTCTCAAGTCCCATTTTCGGGAATGTGAGTGGCGACCTCACACTTCCCTCAAAGTGGGGTTGTGACACACATTGTACTACTTTTCAAGGATGTGCATGTTTGAGTGTATCCCACCTTAAACAAAATATTTTCATAATATTTTTGCATATTATTTTAGAATATAACATATGCAAAATATTTTTAAATGAATTATTTCATTTCATTTTATAAAGTGTGAGATTATAATATATTTGTTGGGATGAATGTAATGTACTTATGTATTCAAAAACAAAAAGATACTCCAAAAATAATTTAAATGATTTTTTTATTTATGAAAATTGTATATTGAACCATGTCATTTCACATAATGTGGTAAATTAAAAATTTGACAAAAAATCACATCCACATAGAAGATGACAAGCATAGTTAGATGGGCCATTTTTTAAATTACATTAAAATTGATTATTTTAATGACTAATGAAGCGTTAAAGTTAATGTAATCAAAACGAGTCTATGGCCCTATTATACCAATGTATATTATAAATATACTCATGGATCCTTCATTATAAATAATGAAATTTATTATTATTATTTAAATATTACTACATAACTTTAAGTTTGTGAAAATATTGTTGTAAGGCCCAAAAACCAAAATTGATACCCAAAATTAAATTTACCATGCTTTTGGAATAATTATATTATATGTATTATGATACTAGACCCAAAAGTGCCCCAAAGGGAGTCATTATAATGTGCTTTTGCCCAAAATGCCACATTACGAATTCAAACACAAATGTCTTAGAAAAATGTTACATTTGGGTATGGGGATTTTATGTTTGTATTCCATTGTTTTAATTCCTCCCAAATGAATATCCATTTCATAGTGTGGTTGTGTGCATATCAACCATTTTATTTAATTCACATTATTTTTAAACTCATGATTAATGTTTTTTTTCCACATCCTTGATGGATCTAAGGTGGTGAACATCCTTAAGAAAATTTTATTGACAATTCTTTTCCAAATAGCTTTTGCATGTGTAGCCAATGGACACAAATGTAGTAACATCATGTTGCAATTTAATGAATTGTCTTCAAAAAAGGGAATTTATGACATAATATTCCCTTTTAAAAAGATAATGTCACCTTTTGACAAATTTTCACCAATTTTTTTTTTCCTACAACCATGTCACCCATGCAAATCCACATTAATTCATCTCCATTTTGAGAACACATTTTATGTAATCATGACTGCAATTCATTGGTGCTTACCCAAATCATTTTGATTGTTTAGTAGGCTCACAAGGTTCAAGGATTTTGACATGTATGGTTGCAATTAAAAGCATGAACAAAGTGATGATTTCAATTTGTTGTTGTTATTACATGATAAATATGATTATGGAAATTTCTTTGTGTTTAACAACTTAGGGCTCCTTTTCATAATCTTTCTTGGGGCATGCTGCTCTATACCATAATACACGAATAGATTTGGCACATTAATGTTGAATAACTTATTTATATTTATTTAAATCTATTTTGGCGAATCATCATTTTTTTTTCAAATTTTACTTTTTTAATTATCATTTTTCCAACATGAATGATTAGATATGAATAGTTTTTCATCAATACATTTTTATTTATATTAATTAGTTGTTACATTTATTGACTAGGTATGCTTGCATGCTTTGTTTCTTGGTTATGTAACTTGATTCTTGTTTGCCACTTCCCTAACCATGCCACTAATTTTCATAAGGTATCGGAAGCTATTTATTTCAACAAACTTTAAAAAAGAAACAAAGGTTTGTGATGAAGGGTGAAAACATGAAGTGAATTTGCTTTAGTGATTTGCAACAATTTGGGATGTGATTTAGAAACATTTATAAGTGTGGTTCAATGGCCAAAATAAGTAAAGAAAAATTGTTCACAACAATGTTCAAAATCATATTTGGTGAAGAGAAACAAACATAATTGGAACATGATGTATACGTTTTTATAGTCTTTTTTTTTTGGGATTGTTGCATGTCTAGTTTTGATGAGCAAGTTCTCAAATTTTTTCACACCAAGGCTATTGTTGTTGAATCATATAAACTATGTTGTTGTTGTTGCCATTTAAAAGTTTTCATGGATGGAGTTCGAATTAATACTTACAACTGAAAACATTATGCACGCAAACAAACACCCAATTAACTCAAGAAGACCCAACCCAAACCAATGAAACATAAGATCATTTCTCTTTATAGTAACAACATACTTGGAAAAAGAAAAAAAAATCTTTGTTTTTTCAATTTCTAAACAAGCCTAGTTGACATGATACAAAATGTGAGTATAGAGAAGAACTAGGACCAAGGATGATGGATATTGTAATGGGTTTTTTTTCTTTTCAATGTACTTGGACATTCTGTTCATCCCAAAACAATGGGTCTTCTTAGAGCTTGAAGTTCTATTGCTATTGTATTAGTTGTTCACAACATTACTATAAAGTGGCAATTTGAACCCTTGCCACAAAGATAGTTTTTGCAAAATTTTTGAAACCAATAACTATAATTATTAAATATTTAATTGCCAATCTCACCCACTTTAAAGGAGCTTGCAATAGTAGTAGTAGCAAGCCCACTCAAAGTTGTCATTACTCCACCATACTTCAAAGACTTTAAAACATTAGAAGGTGTGGTTATTACAATGGTGTTAGTTTGGGAGCTTGCATGAGGAAACATTGTAACTACATCCATCTATGCAAGCAAATGAAGGAGACTTTTTCACCAAGCTCCCCATCACTTGCTTGTTTTTCCCTAAATTGAAAAAGACATTTTTTTCAAAATACATAATGCAAATAACAACAAAACTATTGTTGTTGTGTTGTAGGATGGGAATGAACATTTTATATTGTTGTGAAGTTATCATTGATAATATCCAAACCAACACAAAGTTCACAAAAGCAGCAATATACTTTCAAAACTAAGATTAAATTAAGTTCCTAGTTGAATGTCAAGCTAGTTCACAGTTCATGACAGTGTGTTGAAAAAACATGATGACAGTCCTACCATTAGGTTTAAGTTTTTTAAAGTTTTGACAACATACCATGCAATTAATTCCAATGTCTGGAGATTCTTCACCTACACTCATAAATTTGGACCATTCATAATTTATATATCCATGGTACTATTTATTTTAAAGATCATGGATGGGTTGAAAGGATATGTTATCCATGCAAGAGTTAGTTTTAACCACTCTCCTCTATGTAGACATTGTTATACATTGTCAATGTTTATTTAGGGATATGTTGAAATGAAATAAAATTTACCCTTGAACAAACTTTTCACAACTTGAATGAAGATATTATTGATTTTTTTATTAACTATATATAAGTGGATGTTAACCAACATCATGACTCAATCCATGTTAATTTGGGACTATAATGTGATGTAATTCATATATGATGTTCTATGACATATTGTTCCTTGTGGTTATGAACAATTTATTAGACTTGTTCATAACTTTGTTTGTGTATGTATTTCATGGATGTTGTTCATGTTAACTTATATATTTATTTGGCCATGAATAAGTGGCATAATTTATTGATAAATGGATGTGATTCAACTTGAACATGGATCTGATAAAGGTGGTTGTTATGCGTAACCTACAAAATTAAAATATCTTTGAACTTTTAAAATGAAATTCATGGACTTCCACCCAATCGACACCAAGTTTCATATATCATCTTTTAAGAACAACTTCAACACATGTTTGTTCAACAATTAATTCAATTTGAAGATTCCATGTTGAAAAAATCATATTTCAATATTTTAAAAAAATTTCCTTCATAATTGTATTTCTTTGAAAAAATATATATTTGAAAATATCAACATTTTTACAAATAATTTAATTAATATTAAAGATGACAAAGTATTACAATATGGTCCAATGATTGATATGATTGTTAAAGACTCAATTTTCATTAAGCAATATATCAACAAAATCAAGTTTTAAAATTTTGGAGCCTATCAACTGTAGGTTAGTCTTTTGAAGAATCCATATCACTATGGAAAAAAATCATTTTATATTGGTTTCATGCACACATGGACAACATAATTCTCTCCAAGTGGGGGTTAAAATTAATTGGCTATTGATGGATTATTGTTGCTTTATCACTTAATCCATGTTAAACCCTTCACACTTGTACAAGTTTGAACCTTTGATCTCCTCTCACTTTCATGTTTAAAGAACAAGTCTTTAACCATTGAATCACTGTTTAATGAATGATATATTTTTGTCATTACATATTATTATGCATATTCTTTTTTACTTTACCATTCTTGGAGATTTTACCATTGATAATTTTAGGTTATTTTATTGTAGGTTATTGTTGACTATTTTATGTTATTTTACAATAGGGGCTATTGTCGACTATTCCATATCATAGGCTATTATCGACCATTTTAGGTTATTTTACCATAGGTTACTTTTGGCTATTTTATTGTAAACCATTGTTGGCTATTCTAGGTTATTTTACTATTGATTATTTTTGGCTATTTTATTGTAAGCTATTGTTGGATATTTTACCATAAAATATTTTAAGCTATTTTATCATAAGTTGTTGTTGACTATTTTAAGTTATTTTATCGTAAGTTATTATTGGTTATTCCATCATAAGCTGTTATTGGTTATTTTACCTTAAATTATTGTTGGTTATTATATCATGGGCTATTGTTGACTATTATAAGTTATTTTACTTTAAGCTACTATTGGTTTTACCTTAAGTTATTGTTGGTTATTATATTTTAAATCATTCTTCGCTATTATATCATGGGTTATTGTTGATTATTTTAAGCTATTTTACTTTAAACTATTGTTGGTTATTATATCATAAGCTATTGTTGGTTGTTATAAGTTATTTACCATTAGGCTATTGTTGCCTATTACCTTAATACCTTGAAACATGTTTGAACTTTGAAGATATGCCAAGTTCAAACATGACTCACCATAGTTTGAACTTGGGTGAACATGATGTTAATAAGGACAACTTGAATGTAAATAAAAGTTGGTGGGAAAGAATTCAAAATTGATCATTGCAAAAAAGACATTTAAGATTCAATGTTTTGGACAAGTAGAGCCTTCACAAAAGGACATGCACAACAACAAAATAATTAGAGACTAGCAATGGACTTGCTTTATCCTTGGGACAATTGAGAGGTTATGGAATGAAAATTCAAATGAATAATACAGTATGAGCTAGAGAGATTTTGTTATTGTGGTTACCTTTAATAGTAATAATGTAGTAGAGTGCATCACTTTTGACTACCATAGTAGCTTTACCATTTTGGCATAAATTAAATTGTTTTTGGTTTGCCGAACTTTTGAAAAATTGTTTATTATTTGTGCTGAAATTTTAATAAAATCAAAAGTTCAACTATTTGGTTTTGAATCACAAACCTTCTATGACAATGACTTAAAGCTGATGTAGTCTGGATACATTAGACTATTTCATAACATTGACAAGACCTTGTTTATTATTTTGTATAACCATTACTTGTTGAAAATTTCAAAATTAAAAAACCAAGTGCCGAAGTTAAGATTTCAATTAATTATTCAACAATTTGTTGCCAAAATGGTAAAGGTACTACGACCTCCTAGATTGGCAAGACTATTAGGCTTGATGTATACATGAATCTAAGTAATATGTTGGGGAAATTACAAACTTATCGAAATAATTACAATGCTATGAATCTCCAATTTATACCATGTCTAAATGAATAATCCTTGTAATGACATTCCCATTGGTTCAAAAGAAACAAATATTTTTATATTTGCTCATCACATAATGATGAGCAATTTTTTAGATCCTATAGGGTTGGATTTGTTACTTCCAAATGCAAAATATTGCATGCCATCTTTATTAGCATTGTGTCAAGAAAGAATAAACAACTTCTAGCTACACAACAATGACATTTATGTTGTTTGGGTCTTGATCCAACTCCTAATCTAGGTCCCAATGACATATTTGAAATCATATGAATTGGGGTATTTGTTTTGGCAATTTTAAAATTGATCATGAAAATTCCATACTCAGATTAGCTTACAACCCACCCCTTGACTTAGATGCATTAAGTTTTTTGGTGAAATTTCACAACTTGGCGATGAAAAAAGGGCCTTGTGATATACAAAAGTTTTTTTTGGGAAAAAATTGTGTCTATGCTGCCACATTATTAGGAATATTTTTTTGAAGTCACCATATTTATCATCTAAATGAAAGTTTGGTAATTGCAAGCAATGAAATTATTTTTGGTGGTGACTTTGAGAAAATTTTGGAAATATGGGTTGTTCAATGAAAAAGTTATTTCAGCAAAAATCTCCTCACGTTTGGAAAATATTTTTTCTTGAAAAAGAAACAATGAATTTAAGAGGGGATTAAACCAAATTGAATACACCAAATATGAAGAAAATCAAAGATCATCTAATAAATAATTTGATTTGTGCTTTCATTTTTAATTATTTTGGCAAACTTTTGCTTCTATACATTTATGTATGTTCAAGTCTAAACAAATATTATTGGCATTGGTCACCAACTCAAAGGCATGTTGTTGCAAATGTATAAAGCTCACATTCTAATGAACAATATTTAAGGTAGGTACTAGGTACCTATCACATAGGGAGTATACTTCAAATTTCTCAACTTTAAAGGTTTCAAAATATATACTTGGGACATACATTTCTAACATCAAGTTTATGGCACAATGTCATAAATCAACAAGCCTACTTATTTATAAAAATTTCCCATAAAACAAGACAATAAAATTTTTATAGTATGGAAAATATTCCTTTAGCAAATTGGCATGCTTTTGGATCAAAGGCAAATTTGGTTTCATATAATGCTCTATCATTATACAATCGGTCCAACAAATTGGGTGGGAAGAAACAATTGCATTTTGTGAAAAGAAAAAAAATCAAAATCACCTATTAAATATTTTAAATTTTAGTAAACATATTGATCCCCAAAGTTGGGTATATATATATATAGATAGATAGAATATATTAATCAACATATTTGATCACATATTCAATATATTGATGAATATGTTGATAAAATATATTCCAATATGGAATACAATAAACATATTACAATAATGGATTAGTAAAATGGATCTCCATTAGGTGAAAATCTCATATTAACAAGGCACACAAGATATATATATATATATATATATATATATATATAAGAAATGTTTTTTTCCATTTTGACTATATAATTTCTCCAAGCTCCCAAGACCCAACAAGTGGCATCAAACTAATACCCACAAACATGGAAGTTGACAAATAGCCTAACACTAAATAAAGCTCAATATGGGGACAAACTTGGGATGATGTAGGGTTTAGGGTTTAGCTATGCAAGCTAGATGCTCAACTTTAGTTGCCAAAAGGCAACAATTCATTCTCATCATGCTTCCAGTGGGTTTCAGACAAGAGTTGCAGGAGCTTCTTCAAGGACACACACACACACATTGGGCCCCAACTTCTAGCATTCTTTTACTATTGTTGAAGCACCCAATCAAAAGAGGAATGTCCTATGGATGATCTTATCTATGCGCCCCCAAGATTGTGGAGTTTAGGGTTTAGGGTTTAGCATTCACCCAAAGCACCATTTATTATAAAGGTGTAGAATCATTTGCATGTAGAATGAGGATGTTTTGCTTGGCTTTTGCACAATTTTTCAAGTTTCTTATATAATCTTATGATGATGATGATGATGATGATGTTATGTGCATAGATCTCTCTACTAGTAGTCATGAACACCATGGTTTTTATAATCAAGTTGGGGGTATTATTGATGCATTTGCACACTTGAGTGTGCACTATGCCCACAAGGAGGCCAAGAACTAGTAGAGATCATGATCAAGGTCCATTTCCTTGTTGTCCATGATTAGGTATAATATAGCATGGGACACATAGGGACAAATTACTTACCTACATTTCCTTACAAATTATGATCTTAAGTTGATCTTATTGGTTGCTTTGCACCATTTATCATGTGTCATCACGACATGCATGACTTAAAGAAGTTGATTAAAATTGCCTAACCAAAATACGATTTCATCTATTTTTTTCATTTTGTTTCGACCAAACCAAGTTATATACCACCACCGTATTGATTAAAAATATCCGTATTTTATGGCTTCCATATAGTAAAATCTGAATGATTAATTTTTGGGTACTTGTGACATTTGATTTATACAACTTTGTGCATTTTCGGATGAAATTAATTCACAATTCTAAGTTCTAACCATGGGCCATGGTCATTATTGAATGTGTTTGGTAGGTCCCCCTTTGAGCGGATTCGCACTCATGGCTCGTGTCCTCACACTTGTGGTGGCCCCCATAGTGCAAAAAGTGTCCCCTAAGTATTCTTCAGTATAAACCTTGATCTCTTTCAATAACCACCTCCAAACGGCCAAGTGGTGGTTGCCTATTTGGTGGAAATAAATCCACCATATTTTATATTACTCTCGTGATTGCGGTGATGGCCATGTGTGCACCGCCATAACAAATTTTTTAATCATACTTTTGAGAATTGAGAAATACCTATCGTCTCGATCGGGCAAAGGAATTAAGGTTACGCACCCCCAAAAATGACCACCGAGCACCATCAATCCTTCACCATGATTTTTTTTTACAACTATTTGGGCTTAACTTTTGTTATTGTTGTTGTTGCCATGGCTCAAGATCAATGCTAGTAATCTTCGGTGGCTCCGTGCATCGAAGGGCCACAATTTGTTTGTCCCTAGGCACAATTGAATCCTCATTCCGAGTCAAAGCCAAGCTTCTTTGTGAAAAGGCCGGAGGGGGGTGAATGTAGAAGAGGGCTTGTTTTTAAAAAAAAAAAAAAGAGGGCAGAGGGGGAGGGGGGGGGGGGGGGGAAGCATTTTTTGTTGTTTTGTTAAACCCCTTCCCCAATGGACCCACATTTTTTCCCCCCAAAAACTGTCCCCGCAAACCAAAAAACGGAGGTAACCTC
>Ga0116227_10004427_pt1 | contig 30517 bp, 18 predicted proteins | sample S1TSphgellanicum_FD_89693 | JGI IMG/M metagenome (GOLD analysis project Ga0116227, IMG submission 89693) | Host-associated microbial communities from peat moss isolated from Minnesota, USA - S1T2_Fb - Sphagnum magellanicum MG | ecosystem: Host-associated > Plants > Peat moss > Unclassified... | reverse complement strand
AGCTTCCCATGTGGAAGTAAAGTAATGAGCAGCCGTCATGGAAACAAACGACTCAACTAACCAACAGCCCACTTCCCTGATCAGTGACACCCAGAAGTTAATGTAACCTAATTTAGGGTTACAGCGTAGTTTCATGAGTTGTCATGATTCAAAGCAAATTGATGTCACTTGAAGTGGTGATTGTGATCACAAACAATAGAACTTTAAGTTACTAACAATATGTCTATTTATTAATAACAATTTTTTAAGGTAGGAGCAATTATCCACCAACTAACATCTTAAATTTATTATATTAAATATTTATAATTTAGCACTTTGGAAAATATGGTTCCTTTCAAGTAGTAGAAAATTTGGATGGTATCAAAATTATCTTGCCCATAAGTGATATATTATTTAAGAGTTTATTTTGTTTCATTAGTTAGATGTAGAAGTCATTCCTAGTTGTCCATATTGATGTTTAAATCATTGGAGATATACATCGGACCACACAATCTTCTATCAACAAATTTAGAACACAACCCTCAATTTGTAGATTCAAAACATAAATAGATGATGAAGGAATGTAGTTCTACAACATCTGACCAAAAAAACTTGGCCATTCAAATTCTTAAAATGTGAAGCTTAGGAAATGACATCGTGGTACCAATACAAGTTGTCAAGGGTTGCCAATTTTGGACCTTGCAAATCCAAAATGAAGAACATTTTGATGCATAAGATGTTGTGATATCTAGTTTTACTACACCTTACAAGAGTAATTGTTGAGGTTTCAAGGGTGAAAGTATAGTGTGATGCACCATTTTTGGCAAATGCAAAGTCCACACATGAATACACAATTTTTACAATCCTTTTGTTAACCCTGTCACAATTCCAAGCCCTAGCTTGGGATTAACTTATATATATAAGTTTATCACAATGGTTAATATCAATGTGGAATTTTATTTCACTTCATTTATGTATTTATTTTTCCAATTGTAATCATGTCTAAATAAAAAATTTGTTAAATATTTATTACACCTTAGGCCTTGTTGAATGAAATCATTAATTTCACACCATTTTTAACGTTGATAATTTACAAATGTATTGTTCCTAGATTTTTTGTAATCTTCGTTTTTATGTCCATGATGGAATTTTTAAAATATTTTTCTTTAGAATGTGTAGCAATTAATTTTAATTTTTGATTTTTCCATGTCATCTATAATATGTTTGATCTGCTCATGTGATTAAAATTTAAAAACTTGCCTTTTCCATGGGAAAAAAATTCCACATTCATAATTGTAATTTGTAACAAATTAAATTTACAAATTTAAAAGTCCAAAGATATAATGTAATTATTTCTAAGTGAAAATTTGTTTTATGCATTATATTACAAGTATAAATTTATACGCATATTTGAGCCCAAATCACAAAAATATCAATACAATTATCTTTTAGCCTTTGGTTGCATTTCATCACTTGTAGTAAATAATGATTAGAACATCCATTTTGGTCAAGTGCACCATACTTTTACCCTCAACAATTGTTTCACAATGGTGAATGAGGGTGTTGGTGGTCATCACTCTCGTAGTGAATGATGAAATTGTTCTTCACATTTCTCATTTTGAAAGTCTCCATGAGGTCTAGAATGCACAATTTCTTTTTCTTTTTTGCACACTAAACCAATAGTTTCATTTGTATTGCACACAACTCACAACATCCATATGAATTATGTTGAATTAGTTTAGATTTTTATAAATTGACATAAATAGTAAAACAACTCATGATTAGAAATAAATTCTTTAAATTGACCATGCAATTTGATATAAATATGTTAAATTTCTTGTTTATTATCATTGAAAACCTTTTGGTCCAAATTCTAGGAGTAGGAGATGTTGTCAAATATGAAGATGTGATCCTAATAATATTAAACGTTTTAACAAAATCTTATAAGAATTTCATGCAAGGAGTATTGATTCAATTGTTTTTATGCACCTTTGGTTAGTTGTTGTCCATGTTGTTGCAAGAGCACAACAAAAGGAGTTGTGTGGTGATCACATCAAGATTGAAGAAGCATTGCTATTAAAATTCAAATATTTTTTAAGAAAAAGAAGACAAATAAAGGCAAAAATATCAAGTAGTTAAAAAATTGCCATAATTGCAACAAGTTAGATCATTGGGAAAACAATTGTCCATACTTTAAAAAGTTACTTAAGAGTACTAGAAAAAACTTTAATTTTAAGACCAAGTTGGTGAAATCTTTAGTCAAAGAAAAGGAGGAGCCATTTGAACTTGATCAAACTATAAATGTGATGGAGGAAGAATTGAATGAAATTACATCTAAAGAAAGTGATTTGTTTTTGAGATAGTAATGGCTAGATCTAGAATAAAAAAGTAGTACAAATGCACTAGACATTTAGAATCTTGACTAGGTGTTATTAAACATATGTTTGGAAATAAATCTAGTTTTAAAGGTCTAAATTTTTTTGTCGAAATTCAAAATATAAAATATGTAGGACGCTAAATCCATGGTGTGCATGGAAAAAGTGAAATGTTGCTTACTTTTGCTTTTGCGAAAATAAAAAATTGTTTTTGATGTGTTTTCCATCCCATGTTTTTCAAAATTTATCATTTATTGATATGCTTGCAAACAAAAGAAATATTGTGTTATTTGAAAAATGTTTAGTCATGTACACAATAGGAACCTAGACACTATTGTGGCAAAAGGTGTGAGGTCTCAAAAGAATGGAGTTTGCAAACTTGAAGTTTGTTATGTCAAGTCATCCACATAGCTTAAGGAAGTGTGTGTAGTAGAGGTAGGCCTATGAATTGGTGATGCATGCCATTGTCAAACAATGTTTTGGCATAGGAGTTTGGCACACTTGCATTATCAATCTCTTTACACATTGAATGTTAATAATTTGACAACATGCATACCAAGATTGACTAAAAAAATAAAGTTTATGCAAAATTGTATGGCTAACAAGCAATCTTGGAAGACGATTTACCACAAGACACAATCAAGAGCTAAAGAGGTGATGGAGTTAATACACATGGACATTCGTAGGCCTTTCTCCACTCCATAATTATATGGATTTCATCACCTTTGTATGAATGACTATAATACTTCAAGACTTGGGTGTAATTTTTAAAGAAGTTCATACATTGTCTACATTCAAAAATTTCAAGAATGAACCTAAAAAGGAGACATGAAAATCAATCAAAATCCTTAAATTAGACAATGGTGGGGAATACATCAATTGTAAGTTTTAGGGAATACCATCAAGATAGTGGGATTAGATGACAATTTAGTTAAGCTCGTGCGCTTCAACATAAAGGGGTCTTTAAAAGGAAAAATAGACCATTATTGGAATGGTTAGGAGCATAATGTTAGAGAGTAGGTTGTTAAAAAAATTGTGGTCAAAGAATGAATACCATTAATTGTGGTGTGAACAAATCACTATCTCAAACCAATCAAGGCAAAACATTACATGAATTGTTTTTGGGATAGAAATTGAACTTGCAAGACTTGAGGATTATTGGGTGTGTTGCTCACGCTTTGATCCTTGATCCCACCATGAAAATAATTGACCCAAAATCTGAATTGTGTTGGTTAGTGCATTATGACACTCACATCAAAGTCAACATATTGTTCAATCCAAGGACTAAAAAGGTCATATTACAATTTGTAGGCATATACAAATTGTTCAATCCAAGGACTAAGAAGGATGTGACATTTGACAAGATCCAAAAGGGCCAAAAGGGGAATCTTACATACAAAGGTTCATGTATATTAATGAGTTTGAGTCACAAGAAGATAATCAACATATCTAACAAAACTAGCATATTCATCTTTTTGATGTTGAACTAACATTTCATGGCATTGAAGGCCAAGAATAATCTAGGAAAATGATTAAAAAAAAGTTAAAACTTTGTACTTTGGTTGAAAATGTTCATGATTGCATGTGAGTTCAATTAGCCTCTTTATTTTTTCAATGTCATTTAACACATGTGCATCAATTGCTTTGAATTGTTCAACTTTAAAATTATAGGCATGTTATTATAATATAATCTAACATCTATGGTAATAATTAGTGCATGTAAACTATAAATTCTATGTATTTCCAATATTGTTTTTTGCAAATATTTTTCTTTGATCATTCATTTTGTTGCTATAGTGGAACTTCATTGGATGCATTGTCTCTATTTGTGAATGCAATGTTGAAGATTTTGATCAAAGAACTAATTGCATTGACTAAGTTTGTTTAAGTTGTGTTGGTGGTTAAGTATCAAGTCTTGAAATAGTTGAATTGTTTTCGTAGTAGGTCCTTTTGCATTTTGGATTATTTCTTTTCAATAACAAAAAGTTGTTGCTTGCATTTAGTTTTGCATATGATCTATAGAGTCTACCAACAACTAACTACCTTTCTTAGATGCGTTTGCCATCACCTTGAGTTCCAAGGAATAAATTATTTTAACTCTACTCATACTTAACCTCCTTATAGTGCGACTTGATTTGTTGATGGAAGTGTGTTCCTTGTGGCATGACTTGTTTTTTCCATGGAAAGGGGGAATCATTGGACTTGGATGCAATGGGATATTGGTGTGTTGGGGGATGGGTTGTGGGTGTGGTAGTGGCCTTTCTTCATGAATAAAGGGCTTGGTCATCTCTTCTTTGAATGCTTGAGTATTGATGTTATCCTTCAAGTCATTTACATTGTCTATTATAAACTTGTTGGCTTATAAACTCCATCCAAATCATCCAAGAGGTCTCTAATGTTAGGAGGTTGGTAAATTGGTTTGTTGTCGAAAAGTTATGTCACCATGTCATACATTCCTCAACCAAACTGATGCAATAAATGCAATGTAGTTTTATCTTGAGGAGTCATGGATTAATATGTTTTTGCTATGGCCAATGCTAATCATGTAATTGAAAATGTTTTTGAAGTTGCCACTTAATGTTCCCCAATTTTCTTTGTAAGTAGATTCATTCCTAACATGCAATGGATCTTTTTTTCATCATGAAAACATCAATATTTGTTTGGAATAAGTTGTGAAGATTCCTTCTATCAAGTGTAACAAGGTGTTCTTTCTTTTTCACTTGAATCAATGCAACAACCTCCTTGTGTTCCCAATTGGGCTAATGAGGTTTCTTGGATTGAATTTCCACATAATCCTATGTTTAGGTTTAGAATTCTTCACACTATGTGTTCTCCTCTCCTTGTTGATTTTTTAATTTATCGAATTGAGCATCTTCAGAGTTGGGAAGTTGTCCTAAACAAAATGGATATGTCTTTTCAATCTTGAATGCATTTTGCGTGTTGAATGTTTTTGCAAGTTTCAAGATTCAATTAATTTGTGAACTAAAAGAGTAGGATGGTTCAAGGTTCTTTTGACTTTTGTTCTTATGATTCATGTGCATACTTTTTGTCAAAGTCAAAAATTGTGTTATCGGAAAGCTCCATTGTCCATTGTGATTGTTGTCATCTTTTAGGTTATGACTTTTTGTTGTGATGAACCTCTATCTTGAATGGCTTGCAATGTCCTTTTCTAGTGTAAGAATCTTGTTCAAAACATTTTTGGAACACACTTCTTTAAGCTCCAAGTAAAGAAGCTTTGTTAGTTTAGAACCTTCAAAGAGACATTTTGCAATAAAGGTGCAAGTATAGAGGTAGGAGGTACAAAACTTACCATTGAATTACACGCTCCATTTGCTTGATATTATGTAACAATGTTTTTCCCCCCCAAAATCTGTTTTTTTAAAGATATGTTTTAGCATAATTAATAGTGTTAACATTGCATCCAATTAGGGTTGCCATGCTACTTTTTGTGTTAAATAACATCACATGTTTGAATGCTAAAAAAAAGTTGTTTCTTAACATTGACTTATGAATGAGATATCATTACGTGTGAATGGCACATTACTCACTTACACAGGTAGTGACCTTGTTAGTGTGAAGGGGAAGTAGGAACCTTACAAAGTGGTATGGAATCCAAGTTGGTGATGGGCGTTAGGCCAACTTTATACTATAACCTCAGAAAGTTAACTGAAAATGAAACATTCCTATTTGATCAAATGCTCAAAATATACACTAGGGCGTGCCTAAGCCAAAGAACACAATAATGATGTGGGTTGTCTCCATAACAGTTATTTTAACACCAAATTCTTGGGTGTTTCTAGCTCATGAAAATGGAATTCCCAAAAAATGAGAACCCAATGTTTTGGGCTTGACTCAAGGGTTGCAGTATTAATTGATTCACAATTTAAAAAACCTTTGCTATTGGATGGAAAGCTGTCTTTCAAAATGTGGAAGGAAGAAGGGGAGAGGAGGAGGAGGAGGAGGAGGAGAGGTACAGAAGGGGAATCTTTCATGGGACCGTTCACTATACAGATCAACAACATAAATTTAATTTTGAGTTCAAGTTGGCCCAAAACATCGTCAGTTACTTGCAGTCCTTTGACATGGTAGTTCAACAAAAGTCTTGAACACAAATTGTGAAGGTCAGATGTTGGAAACATTGGTGACATTCCGACCTTATTTGAAAATATTACAAATGATTCACATCCAATGATAAGACCTTAAAAGACTTCATATTGCCAGAACTTGAAATTTTTGGTAGGTTGGTAGCTTAAAAAAAAGGTAGGTAGCAACCAAAGGATGTAAGGTGCTTTGTGACCTTTCACCTGGGCTGTTGCAGTCAGTCAACCTAGTCTTAGCAGTCCCACACTTGACTAGGTAGATGGCTTGCAATGACCTAGGTCTTGGCACTCCAGCACTGGGATTAGGTAGATAGATGGCTTGCAACAACCTTGGTCTTGGCACTCCAGCACCTGGATTAGGTAGATAGATGGCTTGAAACAACCTAGGTCCTGGCACCCCAGCACCTGGATTAGGTAGATAGATGGCTTGCAACAACCTAGTCCATTGTGCTTTTGATGACCACAACATGACCAGCAATGGAGGAGCAGTGTAAATTGCATCCAAGCCAAGGAAGTGTTCACATGCATATGAACTGCTTCACCAAACCCTGAGGCAGCAACCACTCTCACCTCTCTAATAATCATCTGTTCAGACATCCCTGTAATTCTTCCAACAAGTAACAAGCAGTGTGCAACAGGGAAAATGATCACAAAGACACACACTTTGCAAAAACATTGGAAGCTCAAACATACCAAAGTTTGACAAGTTCTCCATGCATTTTCATCTTCACTGTGCATTCCTCAACCAAACACCAGCTAAACTGTGCAGAGAGAGGCTTGCTTATGCCATCCATGCATTCATGCCATCACTGTGTATCATTCCTTGTTCAGGTGCTTCCATATGTGCTCTGCAACCAACTTGGCATTTGCTTGCAAACTGTGTACTTACAATATTACATCAACCACAATCTATGATACACAACACAGTTACTGCATTCATAAGATGCTCAATCCAGCACTCAGGAACTGCAGCTTTCAAATAATAAATTGTCTGAAGAGGCATCAGCTGCAAAAAGCTTGACCTGGAAATCTGAAGCGAATTTCTTCTCCATGTGCAATCAGCTCACCAAATCCACTCTGCAACATTGAAAAAGTTCCTACAGTCTCCAGATATTCGAAGTCATCAAATCACATGTTTGCTACAAAGGTGCCATTGTCTTCTAAGCACTGATATACTAAACTGTTGGGAAGCATATCACTAAGTTCAGTAATGAATGAGCTTACCTCAGTCAGAATTATTACTTGTGGAGCACACAAAGACCCACCTCCAAAAAGTATTGAAACATCCAGAAAAAGCATTAGTAGACATCGACAATTGGCAGAAAAAACTATGTAACACATCTTAATAGCTTCTCAAAAGGCAAGTTTTCCCCTCCCATGGAAACACAAAGTTAAATATCACCTGCACTTATGCTATTAGCTTACCATATATACCCTGTCAAAACCTGCCTTACAACTAACAGATCTAACCTGACCTCTCATAGTGACTGCAAGAATCCAATATTTACATTCCTCGATCAATGGGAACTTCTAGCTGCTGCTATTGAGATTACACAAGTGTTGATCACAACCTGCCCCAAAAACCATTGATTCTCTACAGGTTTGCAGTGAACCCCTCCTGCAAGTGTGATCAGGCACAGATTTACACAATCTGTCCAATACAAAAAACACTGGCACCTTAGCAAGCTGCAAGTGTGCATCAGTACATTCCACCAGTCAGGACATCACTGAGATACACATGCAACTGGCTGCCCAATGATCACCTCTTATTCACAAGCTAACTTTGTGTCAAAGCTGCTTAGGCAAATGGCAAAGGCCTGGAAAGCTGAGAGTGGGTAACGATAGTCCATAGTAAACATGTCCTTCCCAATTTTCCCAAACTGGAGCAAAACTTTGTCATGGTCACTTTGAGCAACTGGTTGGGCAGGCTCAGTGGCTGCCACAAGCTGGAAATTCTTCACTGAAGCCACTGTAACCCGCCCTCGAAAGTTCAGGCACCAGCACTGTAACTGTTCATGCCATCGGGGTGCCTTATTCTTCAGCACAAGGGGCCCATCTTTTGTTAATGGACCACTTGCAAATTCACAGTCAATGGTGCTACAATCAGCCACAGCTGCTCTAGATCTTGGTGACGAGAGAACACTAGAATGTGGGATTGAGATTTCCTCTAGAGTGCCTGCAGAGAACTCTGTTGGTGTTGGAGCTGAGCCTCCCAACTCCATGCAGGATGCTGGAATAGTATGCAGTGTACATTGCATGCGGCGGGGACCTCTTGTACCTAAGACATTCAGCTCATAGGCTATGTGTGCAACATTGTAACTCCCAGCAGGCATTCGAGGAGCTACTTGTTTTGACCCAATACGCCGGCTAGAACGACTTGCAGAAACTAATGCCCCACTGTTGGGAGATTGGCTGTCATGAATAGTAAATTTTGTGCCCAGAAAGTTGGACCTGCAACCATACATGCATGTGAGATGACTTGATTACACTCATCATGACAATACAATTTGATGTCAGACCAGATGAGACAGGAAATTTAGTCATAACTGCAACATGGCACAGTCAACCAATGCAGACAAGGGAATGTCAATATGCTTAGACAGGATGTTTCCTCAACTAAAACATGTGCCCACATCTCTAAAGCACTGAAGAACTGAGCAAACCACAGTGCTCCAGTGCAGGTAGGATCAAGAAAATTGCAACTGATATCTTCACAAGTACTGGAACTCCTTGACAGTTACAAGTGAAGTTCATGTGAATAAAATTGAAAGATGACCCAATAAGACAATTCTAAACAATTCCAGATCTGTCCACATATCAGCAAGCAAGTAGGAAACCCAACCCTAAAGAACAAGAAAACAGAAAAAAAATTCAGGAGTGGTTTGAACAACAGCAACAGCCACACGCATGTTCAGAGACCTCCCATAGCATCCCCACTGCCTTCATCAGCTCCTGACAGTGGGTGGAGGTGAATGTCATAATTACCATTTGCTGAGTTTCTGTAAGACCCAGCCATAATGCTGGCTAACTTTTAAAACCCTAAAAAAGTAGGAGAAGAAGACAAAGGAAACCAAGAAGATAAAGGGATAAAAGATGGAAATGAGAAAGAAACTAACCAAACAAGAAAAGGAAGGAAAAGGATGGAGAACTTCAAGAATGGTCTTTTGAGGACAAAAGTGGACAGATAATTGAAACTGATCAACAGAATGGTGGCATGCATGAAGAGACAATGAAAACGTCTTACCGCAACTTGCCCAAGTAGGTGTTGCTTCCTCGTGACATATCCTCAGCATTGAGTGATATAATGTAGTCAGTGCTGGTGGTTCGCCGGAACTTCCGAGCAGCCAACATGAACTTACCATTCTCAACAAGGGCTGCAAAGACAAAAGGCAATCAATGTCAGAAAACATGTACCCCTCAAAAAAAGACCAGCAGTATATAAGCATTGAGAATTTCCCAAAAACCCCATTGAATGTGTTCTACTCCATAATTGGGACAGCATGTATCTGTGAGTGATTCATCAACATTCCATGCTTGTAAGCAAGTGTACAAGTACAAAGGAAACTTATAAACCAGGGAGACACAGGTCAAAATCCTTATGAGCCACTTCAACCTCAGTAGTTCTATTCACCCACCAGATACAGAAGCTGATAGACCATCAGGAATAACAAAATTAACCATCTAAATATATGCCAGGGTAGGGTATACCACCACCAAACACTGTAACAAAAACAAGCAAAAGTAAGACCACAGAGGACAGATCAGAAAAGACTGAGAGCTCCCCATCTCACCTGCCCCAAAAAGCGTAACAAATAGGTACAACAATCCAAAAAACTGGAGTAGAGGCCAAACATGCAATAGGCCCACTCCAAGCTTAAAATATTAATATAAACAGGAGCCAAGTCCTGACAATGCCAGCTGGCTTTCTAAGTTTCCACACAACAGATGCCAAACACCTCAATTTCATCAAGCTGAAAACTGAGTACAAGAAAATGTACCAAGATTCAGCAAGTAACCCCTCATAGGCAACAGCTTATAGAAAGAAACACAAACAAAGAGGAGTAAAAAAAACATATCAAACAAGAATTGACCTCCTGGGCTGTTACAGCTCCCAAATGTTAAGTCCAAATAAAATTGTGTATCCAACAGTAAAAACTGGAATAAGAGACATACTGGGAGGCAAACCCAGAAAGAGCTGATATGTGGAGGTTGTCCTGTCCCGTTTGATGAAACATTGCACAGTATTATCTCGAGGTCCAGGCTGCAAACAAGGTTCAAAAACCAGAAACAGATCAAGAACATGTCTTTACTGGTTCACACATAATCAACTCAGCACCTACAATCTTACCATATCAACAATGGCTTAAAGTTATGAGAGCAGGTAATAACAAATCTGGGTACCTCCTGACTATGAACAAATGCTCAGGCTCAGAACCCTTTCACATTAGCGTTCTACATTGCCTTGCCCTCAGGCTTTACCATCCCCCTGCTCATCTACCTTAAGAATCTTATCAGCCACACAGCCTCATACTCAATCTAGCAGATGCAGGATGGTCCCAAACACCTGTAGTACTGATCCATGATAATGCACTGGGTAGTAACCATCAGATTTGAATAGTGGATCTACTACAGTTCAGTGATATAGCTAAAATGCAACAAAAGCTATGCCCAGGTAGGAGTGCCAAAGAAAAAGACTCAGGCACATCAGGACAGCCATTGGCCAATTCATTTGCATTTGCTAAAGATGAAGAGTCAGAATAGATCCTTACCTGCTTCAAGGAGATAGGGAATGTCAGTTTTCCAGATCGCTCAGGTGTGTCAACAAGCTCCTTAGTAATCTCTCTCCAGGTGCTGCAAACAGCGGCACATGCAACAACATGTTTCCGGATGGGCCAAACACTCTCACTGGCTTCTATGCGCTGAATTACATCTCTCAGGAGCTCTGGTGGCATGTTAGCCCAACAACTCTGCTGCTGCTGTTCTTGAGGTTCAGCCCTAAGCTGTGTTTCATCCACTACTACACAACTTGAGCGTCCTTTGAGGTGGTGCTTGATTTCAAAACTTCGCCTGGAAATGCTCCCTATTCCTCCTTTCATCTCCTGAAACTCCCGAATCAAGCTCTTCAGGGGCATCAATGATGACTTTTGACCTGACATGCTTGACAGTCCCCCACACTCAGCACAACCTCCCTCCTGAAACTGCCCTGAGCTCTTCCCCCTATCCACAAGAGTAGCAGTGAAACCTTGCAAAGTACCTGTTGAGTACACAGTGTGGAATAAAGAAATCCCTTTGAGTAGCCTACCGTTTGAGTAAACTCTGGGAGCAACAATGTAATCTGTATTGAAGAAACAGCCTTCTGTATCCTCAGGAGATCCTTATTGCATTGACCCTGAAGATATGCAATGCCTCTACCCAAGTGGACTCCTTTCCTTTGTAAAACTACTCCAAGGCTGCACTCCTAACAGTGCAGTGTCTCCTCAAAGAAGCGTACTCCAGCTGATATGACAGATGGAGTAAAGAAAACAGCAGCTCCACTCACTCAATCCAGCCCAGCTTCAACTCATCTCAAATTCTGATCTTCAATGTCAGCTTTTTATCTTCAGAAAACACCATCAGGAATGGGAAACAGTCCCTGTCTGAAATCGCCTAAAATGCCCCAGATCAGATTCCATAGCTACACATTCTTGCCACTCTTTCCCTTCAGTTTTTGACCTGCTTTGAGCTTTTCTCGTCTGGTCAAGGAGCCCAAACTTGGTGTGCTGAGCTGTTTCTCTGGGCTCCTCCTCGCTCAGCCTCTTGACTTACTGTCTGCAGGAAGGTGTTTTGACAGCCATCTCATGCCGAACTATTAACAACTCTGAGAACATCCAATGTTGTGCAAAAAACTGAGCCGTGGGAGGATTGCACTGTTTCTATCTTCAGTCACTGTTCAAAGCTTCCGCTGCAACTCCAACTTCCTTCTTAGCAACAAACTCTGTATCGACAAGTTCCACTGTGGGTGGCTGACATACCTGTGGACGCATACAGCACACATATGGTGCTCATCATTTCAGACTTGGGAAAACAAGGCTGGTTTTTTCACGGGCAAAAGGCAGAAAGAACAGATGGCACAGCACTAAAAGAGAAGAAATCGAACATCAAATAATCCAAACCTCAGTTAAAGACATGAAAATTTCAACACCTTGACAAACAATAGAGGATGATCAAACGTTGGACAGACAGCATCCGGAAACTAAAAGAACAATCTCGGACAGTCAGACAGACAGACAGAAAACGAAGGAAGAACATGCAACAAAACTCTTAGGTTAAGCTTCGTCAAACCACCAAACCAGTCACAAACTCCACCTTCTTCTTCACACCAGACGACGCCATATATATACCTCTTGTAAGCAGTCGCAAAACTCTCCAAAAAGAAAGGACAAAAACACAAACACAAACACATCAATGTGTGTGTGTGTGTGTGTGTCTCTCTCTCTCTCTCTCTCACCAACACAGCCACAAAACAAAACTCCTCAGTTAACCTAGAAAACAACGACAACAACCGATTTCCAGAACAAAAACCCTCAAAGCATAAAAAAAACAATTCCTCGCCATTGAGATTCCACAGACGAAAGGGAGGGAGGGGGGGAAGCTACAACAACAGTTACCTTATTACTGCACTATGTCCATCTCCACGGCAACGCGAACTGCGGCCATCTCTTCTCGATACGCGACATTGGAGAACCCAAAGTTTTGCGGAAACGGCCCAAAATACGGCACACAAAGAACACAGTTCTAATCCGCTGCTGCACAAAGTCACAACCCTGTACAGAGAAATCGATGCAATGCTCTCCTCGGTGCAGCTCCCGCCTCTCTCAATCCTCTCTCTCGCGCGCGCGGATTCTTCAGTTGTCGCTTGTGCGCCTGGTCTCTGTGCGAGCGAAGGTTCTACCCCCGCCTGGGGCTCGATCTCTTCCGAACCTAATTCCGCACCTTATCCGAACCTAACTCTGACTTCCGATCTTACTTCCGAACCGGATCCGAACCTCCCTTTGGACCTGCCAGCTCTCCTTCCGATCCCTACATCTGAACCTGGTCGCTCTCCTTCCGAGCCTACTAACGGGCCGGAACTAGCCTATATACAAACCTGCTCTCTAATTCCGAACCTACTTCTCGTTCGGTAACGAACCTAAATCCGGACCTGATACGAGTCTGGATCCAAACCTTTTTCCGAACCTGACCAATTTTTCGAACCTGGACCTGTTATTTACTAGTGTGTAAAGGGTACTATCCCTAGGTACCCGGGTATGTATATGTATATGTATGAGTATGTCATATGCCCTATACATGTACGTATGCATGTATCTGATCTAAATCAAGTTTTGAGACTTTAGGCATACAAAAATATTAAAATATATGTTGTTATTTAATTCTCAAAAATAAAAAATCACATATTATAATATTATCGAACAGATTAAAAATTGGCTAATTTTTAAATTTGTTGAATAAGTAAGTAACCTTGCATTTCACCTTGAAATATTAATATATTGTATTACTTTGGTGGCTTCGGCACTAATTATATTATTTCAAGAAATACCTTAATTTTTGGAATTATTTTTTTCTTGAACTACAATTTTTTTGTGAAGGAAAATGAAGAATCTTATGAAATATTCAGTAATATTCTTAATTATTTGGTAGATATGTGCTAAAGTGCCCTCATATTATTGTATACATAAAGGCATACTAATTTCAAGAACCACATACACACACACACACACACAAGTTTTGAAACAATATAAACCAAGGTTTTTCTCCCAGTTTTGTGATATCAAAACTTGGATGATTTTTTTTTTCAAAAATTAGCAAAATTAGTTGAATTTACATTTTAAAACAAAAATAATTTTAAAGAAAAAAGAAAAATTACAATGTTAAAATTGTACCTATTTACTTTGTTTGATTTTCAAGCAAAAAAATTATTTTTTGAAATTTGACAAAATGAAGAAATGATGGTTTGAAAATTCAAAATGCAAAAACTAACAATTGCAACTTTTATTTGAACAAAAAAGGATTTTATTTGGTTTTTTTCCAACTATTTCTCTAATTATATAATGGAAACCTTTGGGTTTTATTTGTTTGGAAAAATATAATAAAAATGTGTAAGAAGGGTATTTCTATGTGTGATTGAGTGTTAAGGTGTGTGTGTGTTTATTGTGTTTTTCCTTATCCTATTATTAGCAAATTGAAAAATGTTAGGAAATATTTAATGATGATATGAAAAATAGGCTTTACACTATTCATTTCCAACTGTAGCTCACGATTTTAAAACCAAAGAAGGCTAAAAATAAATTATCCTACCTTATTTATTTCAAAACTATTCTAACACATAAACATGGTGATACTAGGAAGTCATGTTATTAGAAAGACATTAAAATTAATCATAAAAATTTGATAACTATAGCCACAATATGTAGATGGCCACAAAAAAATGGATGGGTGTGGATGGAATGTAAATGCAATCTTTAGGGGATTATGACATTCATTGACTGAATTTGCATAAGTGAGAATGTAGTTAATTTAATTCACATTTTTTAAATAAAAAAACACAGCTTCAAAGTTATAATGCAAACTCATCAAAGCTTGTGTGAACCAATATGAAGTTAGCAAACATCATGATGAATTACAAACTTGAACTAAGTTATGTACATCGTCTTTAAAAGTAAACCACGATTGTCATTTTGTTCTTTGGGTGGCCACGTAGAAATATCGCACATTTTTATTTTGCTCTTCTTTTGCTAGAAATGCATTGCACCTACTTGCACTTTGGTTTCAACATAAAATAATGCAAAAAGTGGAGCATTCAGCAATGAAAAATTCAGCTTTAGGTGAAGATTGGATTGGATACACAAAGATTGACATCTTAGAAAGGACTTGTGTGTGGGGTAACTTTTGCTGGTATAGAGGAGGAGATCCCATTTGCATATCGGCCATTGGGCAATTAATTGTTGAAATGACATTTGTTTCTTTTTTTATGGGCAAGGGTCTGTTAGGTTTACAACTATATTTTTTATTTCATAATTTAGGCTAATCCAAATCCATCACAAAATTGACACCATGAAGATTGCTTGCTTGGGAGTGGGCCCAATTGCATTGCAAAGGTGGATATTATAGATACGGTCATTGTAGTGTGGTAAGGAGGAGATTACATTTTTGACAATCAACAACGGTAGAGTATTCTCAATCTCCACCCACAATAGTATAACAAGCTTTTATTTTGGTGCTAAATTTCTCACTATTGCAGCTAAATTTAACTAGAGCAACTCCAATGGTGCTAAGTATGTGACCCCCGCAAATTAAAATTGGATGAGGAAAAGTCCAAACCTCGCACTTTTGGCTCATCAAAATAGGTTTGGCCCTGAATTTTTGCACAGTTTGCTGAGGCTGGGAGAAGGCACACCAAAGCCTAGCAACTGCTAGAGAAAGGTATAATAAATATGATTTGACTGGTATTCCTTGTTTCTGATTGGCCAATAATAATGATTGGTCCTGACAGTTTGCTATTAGATAGTAGTCTACAATCTACATTTGCCATTTTGCAGTCCCAGTTTCAATTTTATGTGTGGGGTTGGAAGAAAGCAAATAACTAAACTCAGATGTGAGAAATACTTTTGCAGAATCACATACTGAGCACAGTTGGAGATCCTCTCTAAGGATGCTTATCACCTCAGGTACATCATGAAATTGGAAACTGCATTCAATAGTCTGAAAACTCAGCTTGGGCCTGTTAATATACTCATGATACAGTTGACCTAAAAGAGACCCAATGTATGGAAATGACATTTTTAAAAGAAACATCTGGCCATAATGATTGGCCCAAAATGATGACATTTAAATAGTCTCTCACTTTACACTCTTCACCTTTTTTGTGTTTTTGGGTGGGGATAGGAGAATATTTAACACTCTATAGTAGATGTGTGAAACACAAATAGAGGCCCCAATAGGGAGTGTGGAAGCAGATGCTCTATGCTATAGCAAACTATTAATACAGATCTATGTCCAACAAAGGAGAAAATTGATTGTGACATCTGTTTTGAATATGATGAGTCCAGCATTATGTGTTGCCTTAAACATAATTAGTTACACATTGGAAACCAAACAAATGAGTGTGTCAATGTTTTTGACATAAGTGGAAACCTATCAAAATTTTCATTTGGTAAATTTCAATTTCAATTTCAATTAAAAAATATAGAGGTATTAAAAAAAAGAATTTTTTCTTGGGGAAAAAATTGAAGTCCTAGTAAAGATGGGCCACACCAATCCACTTCAGACAAACAAATAAGTTTGCATTTTGTATTACAAGAGGATAGAGGATTGACATAAGAATCATAGAGAGAAAGGAACCAGGGAACTCAATCATTTGTTGGGGGTCAAAAGTGTAGAAAGTTTGTTATGAATGTCAAAAAATTATCAAATCATGTGGGCATGATGGGGAGTGGACATATGAACACTTGGCCCATGACTTCCTTAGTTACTTGCATTAAAGTGTTACTTGGTGAGGATAGGTAACCAAGAAACGCACAAGAACCCAGTTGTTTGTTTGATGTTCTGCCATTAAAGCCAAAATGCAACATGATGGGACCAAAATTGAAGATAGGATGAGAGGGCTACCAATTTCCAAACTAGGTATTGGTTGTCAGCCCTCAACACCCAATGCAAAATTGGCCCAATTGAAAGTGAACACTTAGAATGCAAATGGGTCCACCCCTAAACCCTAAACCCCACCACAAAACTTTTGGGGTTAGCACTTAAAACCCAATGGAAAATTGACACAATTAAAAATGAAAATTTTAAATTGCAAATGGGCCCACCCTTAAACCCTAAACCTCACCTCACCCTAAATCCCATTCCTCTTTTTTCCCAATCTCATCCTAAACCCATAATACCTGGCGGGTATCTGGCGGGTACTCATTGAGAATTTGGGGTGTGGGGGGCATTTTGAAAAACAGGAAACCCTTCGTACCATTGTATGGAGGCCGTTCTGTTTTCCAAAATGCCCTGTAGTCATATTCTGCTTTATAACATAACCTCAAAATACACTTAAAAACAAACTGGCAAGGCTTTACGATTTCATAAAGCATATGGAGAAAATTGCTAGTGTGTTTTAAAATTGCAACTTGCAAACTTTTGCTACAAAAAACAAAATGAGACTCCAACTTCATAACTTAATTGAAGATGTATTGTGTAGTGGTGGAATTTTCCACTTCTTGTCATTTTTCTATTTATGGGTAACGCTCATAATTCATTTTCCACCTCTGCTTAAACAACCATAAGGATATGGATAATCCGATGAACTCAAACAAAGTTACATACCCTTTGAACTTTGATATTTGTGGAACCATTGAACTATCTATCTACAAGGGAAGAATGAATTCAAAACAAGCACTTAACCAAAATTTGAGAACATTTTCAAAATTAAGTCCTAAGTCTCTTAATTTTTAAAAAAAAGAGTGCATGTTTGTTCAAAAATTGGGAAAAATGTTGACTTAAAACTACATTACAATTCAAGTCAACACAACCTCCAACATGCCTTGCATTGATTGAACTATATCATTCTTCATCATATCATATGATCTTCCTCTTTTGAATCTCGAAGACCATTAAAATCAAGGGCATCATCATCCTTGATGTGCAAGTTTGAAAGACATTGACCCAAGCTTTGAATTACACTCACACCAATCTAAACCATTAGAAACAAATTCCCATGCAATATAACCTCTTTCCATGAGAGTTTCATGAGTCACAAGGGACAATTTTTGAAGGCAAAATTTCACCAAATTTTTAACCTCTCATCATGTCTTGTAGCATGACATTTAATTTTTGAAGTATTTTAGAGAGAAATTTGCAAGATGGCTAAAGAGCTGGTCTCCTAGTCCATCACCAAAGTCAACATTTTTTTTTTCTTTTCTTATTTTTATATAGCTCTTGGTGCAAGTGTTTTGGCATGTGTTTTTAATTTCCAACAAATGCACATAGTCACCATTAAATATAACTGGTCAAATCCTTTGAAAAATGCCCCTAAAATTGAAACCAAGGCATTTGTGAACTTGGTTCAACAATAACCAATAGAGAAAAGGGAAGGTTTCAAGTTTTGTTGGACTAGGTATAAGATCTTAACTTAATTATTTTATCATTTTCTTGCTCAAGGTTCATAAATTATTTGAAAAGTATTTTGTTTACAATGTACACATATTACCCCCATTTTATTAGTTATGAAATGCCTAAACTCCTAATAGGTGGTTGAAGTATGATACTAACTATTGAGTTTACTCACGCTTCTAAGTTGACACATTTTCCAAACATCATTTCACATAGAAATATTTATGTTTTAGGAAAGGCCTTTCATAGAACTTGTGTTATTTGGATTACATGACTTGATTGGATTATTGCCTTTTAGGTAAGCGAAGCATTGTTAATTGATTTTCTTACCATGAAAATTTTGAAGTTGTGATTTTTTGGTGGCAAATATATGTTTTTAAAAAATATTTTAAAGAAAAATCTTGAAAATACATGTGCTTTTACAACATAATTTTTCTTTTCTAGCAAGTTTTTGTCACTTTTGCAAAATCAATCAAATATATTAAAAACAAGATTTGAAGATTAGACCCAAATTCACTCCAAAGGCAAATAAGGCTTCAACTGGAAGGACTCCTTTCAATGTTGGTTTCATTTTGCTCACAATAAACTTTGATAGCAAAATATTACATAGTACATGATTTACATACTATAAATAGAACCAAAAGGATGAATATGTGTTTCAAGTCCTCATGGACTAAAGCAAAGGATTGTGTTAAATCACCATTGAGTTTTCATTTGAAATGAAGTAACTATTCTGCACCAAATATGTTGTAAAACCATCACAAAATTGGGAAATGCATAAGGTTTTTAAATTTTATAAATCACATTTTCAACCTTTGAAAGTGCCAAAGATACAATAATTAGTTTAATTTATTTTAGCAAGTCTAGAATTGCAACATTTTTTTAAAAACAAATCCCAAAGTGATCATTTTCTAGTGTTGGGTGGTTTTCCAATTTTTCTATATGGATCCTTGATCAATGGTTTTCATAAAATCCAAAACTCAGTTTCATAAATAACCACAATTTTTTCTAGATAATTTTTTTGTCAAATCTACCTTGGATCATATTAAACATAAATTGACTACATATTTTACCCTTGGTGTCATTACATAAGATTTTATAAAAGTTTTAAAAAACATCTTTAGTGTAGATGTTTGGAAAAAGTCTTTATTAAAAATTAAAATATTTTTTTCTTTGCATATTTGTCTTATCCTCGACAATTGGGGGTTACACTTGCTTAATGGGTGGCCTTTTTCTTTCACGTGGTTTATTATCAACAAGCTTTCCTTATGCATAAAACTTGCTATCAAACTAAATTGGATCATATCTATGTTATTATGAAAGACTCATAAATCATTGGTTGCTTGTTAATTATTTAAAACAATTTATCACTTTTCCCTAGGTTTGGTATTTAATATCTTGATCTTTCTCCTTCTTTTTATTGTTAAATGTTACTTTTTGTCAATTGACAACTTTTTAAATTCTCCTCTAACTTGGACATCAAGTGTTTAGACAAAGGTTTTTAAATGCTTATTTTATTCCTCCCTTCTTTCTGCCTATTATTCATTTCTTGCATTAGTTTTGTGAACCCATGTTGACCATTGAAAGAAACCCCCTTCCTTGGTGTGCTACCATTAATTTGATTTCTTCATGTTGAATTTCAAAACCTAAATTATAATTGAGATGTTGCAAAGAAAAACTTTCCCTTCACAATCTGGAATGTGAAAACCAAAATTTCTAACACTTATGGTGCAAATAGGGTAAAGTAGACAACTCATTGCTCCTTGTCAAAAAAAATTACATGTAGCCATGAAAAAGTTTTAATGTATTGAAAGTAATTTGTTTTGGTACAATAATTAACATGATGATAATCTTTCATTTTATGTTTAAAATGTTGAAAAACCCCATCTTGAGAGTAGAAAATTTTAAAATATTTCTACTTGCACAAAATGTCCAATCTTACAAAATGGGCTACATGTAGATGAAATATTGATTTAATTTTTTTTTTCAATTTAATAGAGCCCTGAAAAATAATTATGAATTATCAAATTATGAATGTTATAATCATAATTTTTTTAAATTTTATTATGAAGTAGGTTTTAACACTATTTTGACATAGTTAGTTTCAAATGTACTTTCAACCTACTTTTATGATACCAAAGTTGTTCAAACTTTGTATCCAACTTCCCATAAACCAAATGTAGGGCCCTATGATTATAATTTTCTACTTCAAAATATTTTGAAACTACTTTCTTTGAGTCCATATAAAAAATTATTCCATTTTTTAATTGGACTTTGGGTGGACTATTTTTTTTGTCTACTTTACCTTGTTGACACCTTTCATTGGTATCTAAATCCCCTTGCCTTTTTATCCCACATAACTAGGATTTAAATCCATGATGAATTGTCAACAAAAATGCATAATAAACACAAATTTTACAGGTACTATTGATGCCACATGCCCATAACCTACTTCCTTATGTTTTATTTCAACCAAGAAAAACTACACACAAAACTAAAAATGCACATAGGAGCTTAATATCTACAAGTTTCTCCCTTTTCCCAAAATTTTAGCATCTCCACACACTTCTCCATACTTTCCCTAACTTGTTTACCTTTTCCTTTTGGTCCCCTTTACTTATTTAATGTAAGTCTTCCATTCATCTTTATGTTAACCAAAATGGTTGAATCATGAAATCTCAAAATTTTCCCTTACAAAACTACATATTATCATACACCTCACTTCCAATAACACTTCCAAAATTGCTCCATCACATTGTTGCTATCAATTTCCTCCATCATAGCTACATTTAAATGTTTCCTTGTGACACTTTAATGTTCAAGAAAATAGTATTGGTGGGATATTGAAAATTGTTTCCAATAATATTTTTCAATTGAATTATTATCTTTGATAATACTACTAGGCAACTATAAGCATCCTAAAAGAAGTAATGCATGATCCCAACAACATTTTATACATCCCTTGGGCTATAAATAATTTATGGCCACCTATAGACAACCTTTTCAATCCCTACTCATGCCAAGTGGAACAAGTCATAATGTTATCCCCTAATTGCAAGTAAATGTGGTTGACATACTAGAGCTAATACATGTTTGATAAATTACATTTATATTGAATACCCATGTTCAACAATTTGTTGTTTCTTTGTTGGTTTTATTGTAAAACCCATCAATTCTTTGAAAACCCCAAAATGGAAGGTTAATTTAATGCTATATTTTTTCAAAAGCTTGAAATTGGAGGTAGCTTTTATTTATAATTTTTCACTAACACTCGAAAGCGAAGGCTTATTTGTTGTGAAAATTTTCAAAAACTTGCAACTAGAATTGTAAGAAAATCAAATAACTGCCCAACATTAATATTTTCATATGTCCATGCATGTTTACCCTTCAAAGTTTCCATTGCATCTAACATCATGTTTTCCATTATTTACATTTCTTCCCTTTGGGCTTCGTATCACTATAGGATTTTGGCGAATTTTTTACTTTGAACTTAAAACCAATATGTGAGTAATAGTTGAAGATTTAGCCCAATTTCTATTTTATTTTACCAAAACCAATCTTCAATTCAAATTTCCCATTCATGTTACAAAAAATTTGTGATTTTGATTGAAATGAAGGAAAAATATTATGACATTTAAACATGTTTCAAACCTTGTTTCAAGGCCATTTTTCAAAATATATTCAAGATTCCAATAGCCAATAGTAAAGTTACAAATATAAATTATACATTAGAAGAGAAATTGTATTGATTATTGGGCAAACCCATCCTTGGGTGTTACCACTAAGGACCACCTCAAGGAATGATTAAGGAAATAAATTTGACCAAATAATATCCTAGTCTCTTTTCCTTAAAATTCTTTCACAACTATATATATGTATATATAATTTTTTATCCATTACATGCAAAAGTATATGGCCTTAATTTTTTATTGGAATAAAAAAGATGAAAATTGCTATAATTTTTATTTCTAATTATACCATAACCCCTTCAAGAATCATGCCCTTGTAATTTGAAAATTCATAACTAAATTATACCTACTCAATTAATTAGCTAATTAAGAAAATAAATAGAATACCATCCAAAGTAACTTCAAAAATTATTTTTCAAAAAAATTTTCAAAAGATTTTTCAAATTTGTGTTTTTTTAACCAAAAAGTTCAAGGAAAGGAAACATTGTTATATTTGTGAAACTTTTTCTAAATGAAATGATTAAGAACATCAAAATTAAAAAAATTATTGATATCATTAAAATTTCAAAAAAATCACCAAATGTTTTTGTTGAAATTTATTTATTTTTCTAAAGTTCAATGGTCAAGTAAAATGAAATTGTGACATTTTTAGGTGGCACCACCCAAAGATTGGTTTGCCCTCCTAGCAAGTTTGCACATCCATATATATATATTTACATATTAAAGTTATTTCTAAAGTAATCATGATTGTGAAACAATTTTCACCCTAAAATCATTATGTCCCCCCCCACCCCAATAGGTTGTGTTGCCACAAAGTCAACAAATTCCATTGAAACAAGGTTTCAAACACTAAAATTTTGTCTTAATTGCACATGATTTGAAAGATTCTATGAATAATGGATTAAAAATAGTGAAATCTAAAACTTGGGTTGAAATTATTAGGACCACCAATTTTGGTGGCCATGGCAATGTCAACCATATTAAATGTATATGTATTTTTTTAGCCCCATTAATTGATCTTAAGTTCTATTTTGGCCAAATTGGGGGTTTTCACCCCCATATCAACCAACCTCATGAATAACTACATTTTATCCAATATAATTTTCAATTAACTTTGGTACACATTCAAGATATTTTTAAAAAAACAATTCACAAGTATTGCCCATTATTATGATAATTGTCATAATACATATTATCATCATAAGTCTAAGCACAATCCATTAACTTAAAATTGGATGTAAAATCCATGTACTTATTCTTTCCTAGTTATAATGTGGTTACATTGTAGTTTGCATATCCTTTGTTACAAACTCAAAAAAATATGACCAAAACTAAAGCTTAAAGTATTGTCAAATTACCATAATATTTGTCATAAATACAAACAAAGTTAAAATTGATGATTCACAAATTTGAAAATTATAACATGAGAAATTGATTTGATTGATGAACATTAAGTTATGACAAATACAAACAACTGAAACTTGGGTGATTGATTACCTCCAAGTTTGAAAATTCATTGATACTCAAAATTTCAATTGGTTGAAAACCATCACATTTGAAAATTTTCAATACCTAAAAGATTGGATTGATTGATTACCATCAAGTTTGAAATTTTTGTATGTATAAAATAAACTTAAGTGATTACTCACAAACAAATAATACATAATCAAAAGGGTTTTGAAAAAGTTCATTAACTTGACATTCATTTATTAGCTTTGGGCAAGAAGGGTTCCACATTCCACACCAAGGTTTTTTATTTGGATGATTTATAGCCAAAAGATGAATTATAAAATTGGATGGAAAATGACACAAAAGGAAATATTTAGGAAAACAATTGCCCAAAAGGGTGAAAACACACTATGGCCCCCAAAAATTGTAGTTACAAAGACATAAATTCCCACCTAATTTGGTAGGTCATTTAAGGGTGAAAACACATTAAAAGTGACCCACTTTTCACCAAAGAAAGCGATTTACAACAAGTACTATGATACACAATAAGCTGAAATTTTGATGACATCTTTTTGCAATCCTAAACACAACAAAAAACTTAAAAATTTACATGACAACATTTTTGAACTCAAAGTTCATTTTGAGTCAAAAATAATCTCGACCAATTGATTAAATGAAAAAGGTTGGATAAAATCAATGGACATAATAACTTACAATTTTTTAATGGCCATAGGTTTCATGTTTGTGCCATGCGATTCATGAAACATTGCCAAATAAAAGAAGATTAAAAAAATAATGTAAAGCCCACCTATAAAATCTCCTCCTCTTTCATATGGTGATGGTTTTCTCCTAAAAATAATGCATTATTATGCATTTATTGTTCTATACAAATGTAAAAAAACACATTTTTTGAATGGATTTCCAACTAAAAGCTCTAAAATTGTAAATGGTCCTACATTTAATTAATGTATATCAATGTCATTCCCCACAAAAAATTCAACAAAAAATTCATCCACAACCTTAATCTTGAAATGTATGTGAAATTTTTCATATTTGTGACATGTATTATTTTGTAACATATATATTCCATATGTTCAAGTTCTTCGAGGTTTTTTTTTTAAAATTAAAAAATAATGAATATAAATCTAAAGCTAATGAAATATATTTAAAAACAAAAAAAAATTCAATATGTGATCTCCATATGTTACCAAAAAAACTAAATGCAAATATATTGTATTTATGACAACAATTTTTTGGGGGCTTAGGTGCTTATGCCTTTAATGAACTCCCTCTTCACCAAATTAATAGCTTATTCCCATTTTTGCTTTCAAGTCCCATACACTATTGTTCACTACTCATTTCTTGTGATTTGAAAGCTTGAAGATGGTGCCAACACAAGGATTGCCTTTAATGTTTTAGGAAGTTTGTACAATTTTTTTTAAATTGGTGGACTTTAGATTATTGAAACCTTGATAGCAAAATGTTGTCATTGCAACATCATGGGATGGATTAGAGGGAGGGGGTTGAAGCTTTCTACATTTGTTGAAAACTCTAAAAGGATTTGAAACTTCAAAATTATTGTGCTTACAACTCATAAGTTTTTTGAAATAGTATATGAAGAGTTGAAAACTCCAATTTGCTCAATCTAGAACAACATATGCATCACTTTCCCACCCTTTGAACCTTTTTTTGTTTTGGTTGTACATGCAAGTCTTATGTGTCCAAAGTTTTTTTGTTTAAGGTGTAGGGTTTTTTAATTGTTTTTGATATGTTCACTTTCCATTTTGCTTACCATTCACCACCACAATTGCACATTTTTTCATGGCAAATAATCAAAAGCCAATACACAAAATGCGTAACCCAAGAAAAGAATAACCATGGAACATGTTTCGTATATCCTATGATTTATTTCTTATGTAAACCCTCAAAGAGAAAAAGACAAACCATGAATGTGTTTAAGAAAATTTTGTAATTCCTTGCAAATGATCAATGCCATCACATAAAAATATGCAAAATATGGATTCTTCAAACAAAACATGAAAAGTTTGGGTAAAATACAAAATGTTGGGTATAATATGAAATTTTTGGCATAATATGACATTTTTTTTTTCCAAATATCACATAATCATTATAGGATGAAAGATGAATGATGTCCAACTTGTTAAATTCTAGTAGGATCATTCACTCCTCTTCAAATGGATGGAGTAGTTAGTAAAGTAATGTAAGTAACATTAGATGAATGTGTTAGTAAACCATTATTTCATTCATGGAGTTGTGGATTAGGGTTTTCAAAAGAGTTTCTTCCTTTTTGTGACCTTTTTTTTGCAAGCAAGCATCATCATCATTACCGCACTTGGCATTTATTCAACATGATCTACTTGAATGGTTGCAGTACTTTGTTGTTTCCATATTTTTGTGTATACTTTGCAAATTGCTAATTTGGTGCATTTGATGGCACTCTTACAATTGATTTTTTTTTTTCAAGCATGTGTGATAAGTGGTGAATATAAAAACACCACTAGTGTACCCTATGTTGTTGGCCCAAGTATGAACACATTGAGGGCTCAATTGTTTTCCTTCCAAACCCAATTTTTGTAATTTGTTTGAATTTCCAATAGCAAAATCAATTCAAAAATCAGAATCTTCCACACCTTAGTTTCAAAATTTGTGAAATATACTATATTAAATCTACCACACCAAGGGTTTTCCAACAACACCAAAAACACCTCCAAATTCCAATATAATTTTTAGTTTCAAATTTATTTAATTTTCATTTAGAAAATGGTTTAATAATCAATAGCGTCCACACCATAACTCGAAATAATCTCAAACCGAGTCAATGCACATTCATAAAAAGCTTTTTGAAGATACCAAAAGTGTGGCATGAAGCACCATTGTTTGGGAGATTTCAACACATGATAAAACAAAACAAAACAAACTACTTTACTTCATAGATAGATAACAAACACAATACTTTCAAAAACAATATTGGCCACATTGACATTACATCATGGTTGGATGTTTTGTTGAAGACTATCTTTACATTGTTATCCTCAAAGAGGTGGAAAATCAAACATAATGTATTTTGTCTCCTAAGGTTGGTTGTAGAATGTGTTTGTCCTCCATAAATTCAATTCATACCAAAGGTTAGAACCCTCTTTTGATTTGGGAGTTAAAAATGACTAAACTATAAAGAGTAAACTAACACTTTTTGTGTTCACACAAAATATAGATTATCATAATATGATGGGGTTAGTTTAATCTTATGTTGTCATTATTTCACATTGAAGGGTTTTCCAAACTACGTAAAAGTTTTAACAACTTGGGGAGACTTAGTAATGTTTTCCATGTTGCCCCCAAAATTTGTGTACTGTGGAGAAAACCTAAATTATTTTTTTAAAGGTGCTCAATCTTTTTTTGAAAATTTGGAAATTTTATGTCGCCTTATAATTTCAAATATATAGCTTTTAAAAAATCTCTTTTTTTTCAAAAATTTGGGAACTTCAAAAATCTTGATTTTTATACAATTAAGGAGAAATTTTATCCATAATGTTTGAAATAAATTGGGGCAACTTTGGAATTTAAAACTACCTTGGAAGATTATAAAGGTTGGTTTCTTCCACTTTTGCTCAACAATTTTAGGCACTTTGGAAAAATCCCAACATTAAATGTGTTTGGTCATTTTGAGAAATTTATGATGCCCAATCATTTTGGGCACATTATAAAAGTTGAAAAAAGTTTACATTTAGGTCCAAACATTATGGGCACTCTAGATAAATCCTTGTGCTTGAAATTTTTTTGCTAGTTTGAAAATTTGTATGTTGTTCAATAATGTTAAGCAAATTGTAAAGGTTGAATTTCTTTTGGGTTGGTACCCACCATTCCAAGTGTTCTTTCACATGAAAAAGAATATGTTGGTGAGGACAATGTTAGAAGTTCTTATGAACATGAGGAGGTATTTTTAACCCTTTGAAATTGAGGGGTCAAACGAACCTCCTTATTCCACCCTAACTTGATCCCAAATGTAGTAAAAATGAAGATATTTATTGTTGGGACATTTATCCCTTTCTTAATGCCAATGCCATGTCATTTGTCAAATCAATTTTTACCCCTTTTGTGTGAATGTGATAAGGTGAAAGCGCACTACACGAGGGCTATTTTAAATAAGAAAATGTATTCTTTTGTTAGTATATTTTGGGGCAATTTTTCTTTGATTTCATCTAGCATTTTAGTAATCATAGATACATTTTGATACAAAGGCCTCCAATGTAATTTTTGTCATCTTTCAAATGAAAGTAATTTATCAACAAATCGTTTTTTTTTTAACACACTTATGCTTGTTTGAATGAAAAACTTGTCCAAATGTTTTTTCATGAAATTGCATGAGTCAAACTTTTCAATTATAATTGAAATGGTACAATTAATTCATATTCAATATATGATTAAATATTTCAATTATTTGATTCATTTTAAAAGTATATTTGCACTTTACAATATATTGTGACAACATCTATTTTCTCACAAATATATTTTTTAATCATTTAATATTAATAAAAAAATGTAGTTTCCTTTTTAAATTGCATAATTTGGCAATTGAACTGACACGTTCCCAAGTTCCTAATTAGACCTAAGATGGGTGTAAGTTACTCAAATAACGAAATTGTGAATAACTCGACGCACACTCCCAGCTCTTAGCATTAGAAGGGGTAGAGGGGCGTGCTAAAGCTCCAAGATGGGATTAGGTAGAGTGACAAGTTTTAATTACTTACTCGAACCTGCATCAAACCAACCAATAAGTTAGTTAATTCAACATTCTAGAACATTTTTAGTGTTAAGACAAACCACGAGTGATTCTGGACTCACAATATTCACCAAGGCCTGAACTTCGGGGAAGCCACCACCTTCCCCCATATAGTATTCTTTGCGTCTTTCTGTGGCGCCTACATTCGAATGGCTTTTTGTGTCAAGATTCCCAAAGAAGTGTTTCGAAATTGTTCCGGTTTGGACTCTCGGGATTTTTCAAGGTTCTAACTCTTTGCTCAAACCTCTGATTGGGATGAGGTCTAAATCAAACTTGTAGCTCTCCTCAATAGCTTTCCAATGGTGTGTTGAACTCCACCTACACGCACCGGGGTCAAGTCGATTTATGACTTTTAGTGGTTTGATTCTCGACCCTTCTTTTTGCCATAACGTGTGTTGCATATGTCCAAATGGCCCATGTGAGCCCATTTTCGACATCTACACTTTGATAGCTTTCCAATGATATAAAGAACACCCCAATGCAAGGTGTTTTGACCTCTGTAATCGAACTTTAAAGTTTCGGGAGTCTCGGAGGACTCCCAAGTCCCCATTTCGGGAATGTGAGTTTCATCCTCACACTCTCTCAAAGTAGGGTTGCAACATGAACTACCTTAGTTTGAATATAATTTGTGAAAACCTCTTTTAACATGGGCTTGGTGGAAGTTGAAAGTTGGGCAATTTCAAAAAAAATATTTATGACAACATTTTTCGACCATAGTAGTGTGTTTTCACCCAATAACATTAAGGTAAGTTTATTACTTTATTTTATCTTTTTAAAAATTTTAATGTGAATCCAACAACATAGGTATAATGGAGTAATGTTTGCAACTAACCATCTTGTTTCAAGTTAGGGTTAGGAAAATAATTTTCATATTATTAAAAAAAAGTGGTATTTCACATAATCGTTTTCTCACTTACAAGTTATTTCTTTTGAGTTTGTGCTTGTGTTTTTGATTCAAGAGGTTGGAAAAAAATCAAGAAAACTCTTGGGATCAATATTTATTTAATACATTCATGCATTTCATGTGGCCATGACTACCTAAAAGGAATCCAAGAGAAGGAGAAATAGAAGCATAGAGAGCCATCATGGGGGTTTTTATGTGTATAAAGTAAAAACCTCCACCTAGATTTTATCATATGTGCATGTTCTTTTATAGAATGGAAAAACCTATGGGGCATTTTGGAAAACAAATTTCTACTTTCCAAAATGCTTCATGTCATTTTTTTTCCTGTGAGATATAAATATCCAATCGATATTTGCTAAATATCATGGGAAAAAAAATCATCAATTTTTACGTTGTGTAACATTTTCAATCATGGGCATTATTGGTATCAGGGCCCACTTAGATTACACCTTTCATGGCCTTTACTTTTGAATAATTACCCTATGTTTTTGTCATGTTTTGTAGATGTTGAAAGGTGTAGATTGATGTAATTAAAGGTGTTGAGTAACATGTAATGTGGAGGTTTTTTTTCTTTTTTTCTTTTTTTAAGTCTTGATCATTGCTAAATAACATGGCATGTCATGGAGTTATGATGTTTACAAGAGTTTTTAAATATCGAAAAAAGGTGGGAGAAGTAGGGTTTTGGTGTGGTTTCAAATCACTTTTGGTGATTTTGAAACTCCAAAACTTATTTTATGTTGATATAACTTTGTGATATGTTTGTGTAAGTTTTGTTTCAAAGTTTGGCACATTAGTTTGTGTGGTTTTTATTTTGCAAGTTTTTGGGTGGTGAATAAATCTTTTGAATCACCAGAAGTCTTATCTACTTTTGTGTTATGATGCAACTAGATTCAATTATTGTTTAAGCATTGGTTTATTCATGTTTTTCATGGGAGTTTAGTGTAGTAAGTTGTTGTGTTGTGTTGTTTTGGCAAATTTTGTATTTGTTTTCTTTTTGTTACAATTAGGTCGAAGTTGTAGTGGGGGGAGGGGGGGGGGGGGTGGGTTTGGTTTTACTTTTTTAACCAAAAAAGCTTGCACAAAAATTT
>Ga0116227_10004425_pt1 | contig 30536 bp, 18 predicted proteins | sample S1TSphgellanicum_FD_89693 | JGI IMG/M metagenome (GOLD analysis project Ga0116227, IMG submission 89693) | Host-associated microbial communities from peat moss isolated from Minnesota, USA - S1T2_Fb - Sphagnum magellanicum MG | ecosystem: Host-associated > Plants > Peat moss > Unclassified... | reverse complement strand
ATTGTTTTCATTTGAATCAAGATTTTCATTTATGGTGTTGACTAAGCTTTGCATGTTGAAATGCAGGCATCTGAGGGTGAGAGTGAGAGCTCCCAGGGCAGCAGTGATGAGGAGGAGAGAGCTAGCATTGCTCCTAGTGCTACCACTAGCAATGGACCTAGTTCTACCACTAGCAATGGACCTAGTTCATTTGCTAGTCGAAATGTAGGTTCTGCAGGGGGCAGAGATAAAGAGGATAGGGAGGAGGACGAGGACGAGGATGAGGGGCATGGGGACGATGAAGAGAGGGAGGAGGATGAGCAGCCTCCCCCTCCACTAGAGAACACTAAGAAGAAAGATTCAAGGAAGAAATCCAAGAGGGGAAGGAAGTCTCCCTTCTAGATAAACAACTAATGTGTTAGATACCCAAGGGTTGCAAACCTTTTTACATTGTAAATATTGAAATTTTGATATAGATTTTTTTTTTGCGACCCAAAGTGACTCCAAATGAATATAAACCCTGCTTCCAAAATAAAAATACAGTGTCATGCTCTTGCGATACAGAGTGGATCTCAAAACCATTTGCGAGTCATAATTCTTCGCAACACTGCAAAAGCCAAAAGACCAAATATACCATGTCACAGACATCGTTACACTCTTACGGGTAAAATCATTCCAGAACAGGTTTGCGAAATCTAAAATTTTGCAAACTTTTAGCGGCATTTTGAGAATCCCAAAAAGTTTGCGTTAGATCTTATATCGGAAACCGATAGACTTTTGAGTCAATTCACTAAGTCGTTGTGGTGATGGGTTTGTTGCAAATAGTTTCCGATGCAATGTTAATCGCAAACAATTTATAGAAGCAGTTACAATTGGAAAAGTTTTGCGATTGTATCAAGTTCGGGAGTTGCAAAGGACTTGCAATTGTACGGGTGTGAATGTTATGGTATCACAAAAGCTTATGAGTTTGCGAGGAATTATGGTTCGCAATAGCAGGCTTTCAGAAACTTCGTTCTTTGTTGTTTGCAATGATATTTGGATCGCAAAATAACCCCCTGTTGTTGTAGTGGATATTGTGCTATCAATAATATAATTTGCATGTTTGAATGTTGCAAATTCCTTGTTTTCATTTGTTTTGTTGTAGGAAAAATAATGACAATAAGTTTTTGCTTGTAATTTTTTTTGAAAAAATAATCCTAATAGCTTGTGTTAGCAATAATGACATTGGCAATTTACATGTTATTTGTCAAGAGAATTAAGGTTTGTTTGAAGAAGGAAATTCATTTAACATTTTTAAATTTTTTGATTTTTTGTTCACTTTTTTAGTTGATGCAAAGTTTGTAAATCCATGTCAATACAATGATGAAATTAAAAAACCTTTGAATTTAGATGACACTATTGATGGAGAAGATTTTTTGAGTGTTTGTTTTAGAAATTTGAACCTAAAGGAACATGAGAATATAAAAGTTGGTGGTCACAAATGCGAAATTCATTCACAATCATTAAAGATCATATATGTAATTGAAACATGGTTGTGATATAATTAACTTGATTCCATTTTATTTGTTGGTGACCTTCATGAGTTCAACCTAGTATATATTGTCAACTGTTCATGTGAGTTTATGTTCCAAGTAGTGAAGAAGGATGGGAAGTTCTATCCACCATAGAGGTTTATTTTCACCTTTGCATTTTCTTTGTTTTTTATTCTTTGTATCTTTAATGTTTTTATTTGTTGTTGTTGTTGTTTTTTTTTTATTATTTTTATTTTTTAGCATCACCAACATATTCAAGGGCTCTTGGAAGGGTCATACAATCTTGTGAATAATCGAGATTTTGTAAATATTGTCAAAAATTTGTCTCCAAGTTTAAAATATGCAAAAATCTTCTTTACAACCAAATGAAACTTGTAGCAAACAAAACCATTAAATGGTCAATTATTGTTGGACTAATTGGTAAGGGCACCAAAAAAATCACATGTGTTAATGTTGGTTAAAGAACATGTCATGTTCCAATAAGATAATTGTTAAAATAACTTTCTTCAAGGGGTTGATATGAAATTTGGTTACTTTACATTCATAATTTTTTTAATCATGGGGCAAATGAATTGAGAAAAGTTTGCAACATGGATTTTTCATTGCATTTTGATGAATTTGGAAAATACTTGAAGTAAGGTCTTCTATTTTTTTCATTTGATTGTTTATGATTTCTTAGATATTTTTCAAGTCTTTAGATTGGGAATTTTTTTTGTAGATATCAACAAAGACTTAGCACAAATTGGATGTTCAATGTCAGTCACTATATATGGGGTAGATGAACGTCATCCACTAGTGAACTATTACATTTCAAATGTTGTGTCCATATATATATATATATATATATATATATTGTCCCAATGGAACATAGACCTTAGTTTTTAGATCTTAGACTACACCCTTTGTCGTTAACTCTTCAAATGAAGTTTTTGAATGCAATTGAAAAAAATATGATTCATGAAAATGCTAGTTGGAAAAAAACATTGTTTCTTTTCAACAAATAATTTATTGAATACATCCCTAACTTTAAACATAAAAATGTGACAAATAAAACAAGTCATGGTGTTGCCATTACAAGCGTGGCAAAGGTAATTGTTCCAACAAAGTATGATTTGAAAATATTTGGGCATAAGGACCCAAAGAGCTATACCCAAAATAAGCCTTTTTATTTGTGTGTTTTTTAGAAGTTACAAGATTTTACATACATGTTTTGTATGGTTTTTTTCGTTGTAAATATGACTAAATTGATCATGAAATTAAAAGTTGAGCAATGCAAATAATTGTTCCCAATGGGGTAATAAACAATCACATTTAACATATGTGAAATCGTTGAATGCAAAACTAGAATCATTTAAGAAGTTCAAGGTATAATTATTCAATTCAAAGCCTTTTTATGATTAAATTCCTACAATATTTTCTTGACATTTGTTTGTAGCTTTATTATTTGTTTTTTTTCCTATGTATTTTTGTATTCCCATAGTAAGTTTTTTTTGCAAGCATTAGATGTAAGATGTGCCTTGTTAGTGTTGTTGGTCATTATTCGAACACTTAAAATGAACCATTTATTAAACAATTGAACTTTGTAGCTTCTTCAAACCTCATTATAGATTTAATGACATTGTTTGCAAGGGAATCAATGTTTTGTATTGGAACTCATTTAGGGATTTTTTTTTGATAAACATGATGGTCATATCCTTACAATTGTGACATTTATGTAAGTGGGCACCAATTATATAATCTTACAAATTGTAATATTACCTTTTCAATATCTAGCATGAACACTATAGCTAGTTTAATTGATAGTATGCAACATTCATCCATGGATTGACGTTTTTTGGTATTTCATTATCTATTTTGTGGTCTTGATTTTATTTTACATTCTTTTGGTGAATTCATGGATTTAAATACCATATGTATGTTCCTAGACTTTAATAAACTTTGAAGAAAATTTGTTTCAAATTTGTATTAATTTGACATTTTATCACTTTTATCTCATTTAATCACTTGTACCTTTAATTTATATGCATTAAATCTCTTTGAAGACTTTATTAATCTCAATTTGTAAAATTTTGTTTTGAAACTTGTATGTTCAAAACATGATTATGGAATTTGGATCTTCTTCAAATTGTATATGATAATTGAGTATAAATAAATAAAATGAAGCAAAAAATGGACATATTTAATGTTTTATATCAATGTAGGATAAAAAACATATTTTGGATGTAAATAATGGGAAATTTTAAAACTAACAATCTTGTTGAAAACTTTTTTCCCCATAAATGGGAGGGAAATTATGTTTCATAGAATTTATTCAATTAACATTAAAAACAATTGTTACGAAAAGAGGGAGTTGTGTGGCTAGGGTTTCCCTTGGTGAGTAATAATTTAATATTTTCTCTTGTAGACATTGTTCATTTTGTAATTTTCAAGTTTCAAAGATTTCAAATAATCGACCAATTTTAGTTCCTTAAGAATTAAAGATTTATACAAACTAGATGGTTTTGTGGGTTTAAAATATTGGAAGGGCAATTCTCTTGATTTGAAATAAACATGTTAATTAGACGAATTGCTTATCATGCAAAGCTCCTAACCCAAATACATCTATCCAATTTTTTAATTCATGGGGTGGTTATTTTATTTGGGTTTTGGAAGAAACATAGATGAATACAATTTTGGTTTCTAAGTACAACACTTAATTGATTGCATTATTTTAGTTATCATATAAACCAAATATCGTTATTTCAATTATGAGCTTATGCCTTTGATATGATTTTTAAAAATGTGCACTTACATTACATAAGCTTTTAAAATTAGCCAATCTTTAAAAAAATTTGAAGGCAAAAGGAACAACACCATAATGTTATCAATTTCCACTTTTAAGAGGGTGTTGAAACTACATATTCTTTTGAAATCAACCATGGACAAAAATAACAAAATTTCAAGGATGAGTATGTACCTTTTTTACATACCTTTTAAGTAAGACAACATGATCTTGTTCCACATGTTTTCCACGGTTGATATGTCATTAGCCTTTTGATAAGCAATGAGGCCTTTGCGACATATGTATGTAAGGCTATAATTATAAGGCCAACTATATCATTATGACAAATAATGCATATCATGACTTGACTTTGCCGCAAATCAACAAGTTGGTTATTGTTCAATTTTTAAAAGGGCCAAATGTGAAAAGTCTTTTAAGAGGCTTCCAAAGTTTTGCATGCTTCCTCAAGTTCCCTAGCAACACTTATTTGCATTATAAGGTCATTAGTGCCAATGTTAGACAAGGCCTTAAGGCCTTAGATAGAGGTTTCTTGCTTTAATATATTCACAATATACACCTTGCCAAACACCCAACACCAACATAGAGGCCATTAGGTTTGGCTTCCATGTTAACAAAAATGTTTAGAATTGAAGACTCCACGATAACTATAGTGAAGAAATTGGGGGGTAATGATTGTGAATCATGAGGAGTGATGAGTTGAAAGGGCAAACAAATGACAAATACATGCAGGTGGTGCTAGTAGAAATGAAGAATAAAGCACCTAAATTCATATAACATACCTTATGTTAATAATAATGTTAATACCTATTTTGATAGAGTGTTAAAAGAAAAGAGACGCACACCAAACACACAAGAAACAATTAAACAATAAAGAAAAAAAAACACTACATTACAGAGTTATAGCCCTTTTTTTTCTTGTAAAAACCCCAATTTCAATTCTTGAAAACTTGAGAACCTGGCTCTAGTTCCTTAAAAAATCAAGAACCCAGTTCTGGTTTCGGTGTCTAATTCAGAATCCAATTCTACAAATCAGACCTGATTCTAGTTCAATTTTGAATCAACTAAAACCAAAATTGATGATTCTAACTTGCCAAATTGTTGGGTACTTAATCCAACATTGGCAAAAGCCTCAAATTTTGTTGTGTTGCTCCTAAACATTATATATATATAGATCCCATACTTAGACTAAATCAAGGTCTCTGAGTTCAAATTTAACATTTCCTCCAATAATTGATTAGCTCTAAGAGGCCTTACTCAAGACGGTGGAGGCACCAGTGTAGGTGCTTGGCCCTAAACAATCTACATAGATAGATTGGGTTCAGTTTCTGGCCAGATCCACTTATTCAATAGCCACCTATTATTATCCTACCTACCTAGCATTGTTATCTATCTAAAGAGGACCTATCCTTTGGGGAATAGGCCAAGGTGCAACCCAACATCAACTCAGTTGAGGTTCATCCAGAACTGAGTCATAATTGGCTTCCAATGGCTGGTGTGTTGGTGACTATTGGTTCACTCTGGTCCCACATAACCCATGAACCCCGACATGTAGTCAATTGGGTTTCATCCAGAATTGAGAATCAGTGCTGGATGAAAGGCCTTCTCTCATTTTATTTAAACAAAGAGTTCTTGACCAGGATTTTATTTATTTATTTATTTATTTTTAAATTTTGTGATATAAAAATTTGGTGTCCCCCCCCCCCCAACCCCCAAAAATCAGTGAGGGTAGTCAAATTTACACTAGAAAAAAAATCCAGGAAAAATAAAAATTGTCATTAAAAAATACACTACTCTTGACACTTGATCGACCAACGTGTGTGTTTTTTTTTTCAAGATTAGAAAAAACACAAACACATACACACAAAATCATGCAGAGGTTTGTCCTTTGCTGGATGATGGGTCCTAATTGTGGCACATGATGCGGATTGGGTGACCACAAAGCACAACTATGTGAGTGCCATCTGTTGTTGCACTAAAAGAGTTTGACATTCAAATGGATTGGACCCATGCAAGTCTTGCTACCAACTTACAACCTTTTTATGTTTTTGGAAGTAAAACAAGGGCAAAGTATCTTAAGGCAAAAGAAGAAGAATTATGAAAACTCAAAAATTTCACCATCCAAACATATAATTTTCAAAAAATGCTCTAAAAAAAAAAAAAAAAACTAAAATCCTTGAAGATATTACAACTCTATATCTAAACCCAAGTTTCAACACCAGCCAAAATATTGTCTTTCAAAAATCTTCATATTAAAATAGACCTATTATTATTATTATTACCTAGAGGCCAAAATCCATTAAGCTACTTTATATACTCTATAATGAATCTAACCACAATATCCTTGCCTTGGTAGGCAAGACCAACAAACCTCCAGAGTGAACCAGCATGCACCAGGTCACCATGTAGGATGGATGATGTGTGGACAGGAAACACTTTTTCATGGTGCTCCTGTCCCATAGCTGACCATGGTGATTAACTATTTATCACCGATTCCACCCATAATCTACCTATGTGGTAACCACCAAGTGCCTTTCCTACATACATAACCTAAACCTATGACAAGATTCATAGTGTATTTTGGAGGAATGTATATCTATCGAGCAAAAGAACTCGAGAGGGCAGTTTGGAAAATGGAATGCTTGCATGATGGTGAAAGATTACCTAGCCCTTAAGTTGTTATCTACATGCTTCTTTAACTAATTAAAGCTATGGACCCACCACGTCAGCTGGACCCACTGTGGTGCGGGATGTAGATGGCCTTCTCAGAGCCAATAACTGAATGCCATGTCAGCAACTTTTCTAAAACAAACTCTGAAACAGTCTTATTATAAAGAGTTAGACCGAGTCCTGTTCTTAAATAATCAAAGAATTTGATTTAAACCAGTGTTGGGTGGGTCGATGGTTTGGCAGGTTAGGTTCGAACCACCAGTTTCGGTTTCAGTTCATTTGGGACCAACCAGTGTTGATTTCTTTTTTGGGGGGTTTGGGGGGGGGGAGAGAGGGGCAATTTTGTGATGTTGCCACATTGGCGATCGTCCACAAGGAGATTTAGCCATGTTTGGCTATAGACCAGCTATGAAAGTAAAATTTTATTAAAATTTTAAAATATTGTGGCTACATTGCTTGAACAATGTATAAAATAATGGCAAATCTTTAGATTTTTTTCGAATTAAAAAGATGAATATTCGACATATCTTTTTTTTTGAAAAATAATTCGCCAAATTTTTTTATTTGAGAAAAAATTCACCCCCCAAAAACAAAAAACCCTTTCATTCAGGTGATTTAGAAAATATACAAAGAGAGACTTCCCTCCCTCCACATGAATGTATCACAATCTCTAGCACTCTTGGGGGGTGTTACATTACAATAATGTTGACACTTCGAGTCACCCATCATCCCCCTTTTTTGTGTGCTTGTGAACCCTACCTTAATGTGTGTATTATGTGTAAGAAAATCATGACAATGAGTTAGTTATCCACCATGAGTGAGTGAGAATGCTTTGAGGGTGGGTTCAAATTTTTTTTGCTTTGGCTTGCTTTTCAAAAAAAGTAGCACTAGGAAATTATGATCCCAAATCAAATGACAACACATGTGGAAGGAGGTGCCTAGGAGATACTGAACTTTCTAGAAGATGTAGGATTAGGGTTGTTTAAGAAGAAGGTGAAGAAAAGAAGTGAAGGAAATTTTTTCATGTGAGTTTAAATGGAGGAAAACTAAATGGACTCTTACCATAGTACCTTGGCCATTTCAACTCATGTCCGTCGAATAATTAATTAATTTTGAAATTTTCATTTCAAAAAATTCCTAAATATTCACTATTTATCCTTTTTGATCTAAAAGAAATAATTTTTGAAAATTTCAACATTTCTCAAAATAATTTAATTAGTGTTGAATTGGCCAAGGTACTAGGGTATTTACATGGCCTATTTGTGAAACAAAGGAAACTTTAAGGGGAAAAATCATGTAATTTTTAATGTAGGAAACAAAACATATACTCTATGTACTTAATTAAGAAATGAAAAAATAAAATCTTTCAATGTAAAAGGAGGTAACACATATACTCAAATATATTTTGAGGGAGGAAAAAATATTGTGTGAGGTGAATGGAGGAACAACATATTAGTAGATACTCATATATATACATATAAATTTATTTATTTAAGAAGGAATTTTTTTGGAAGAAATAATAATCATGTAAGGTAAATTGGAGGAATAACATGTAATTATATCTATTTTCCAAGGGTAGAAAATTTCAAGTAAAAAAAAAACGTAGCAAGTAATTATTTTTTAGATTTCTCAATATTGATGATTTTGGTATCGATAAAAATTTGTTTAAAAAAATAAAGATATCGAAGGAAGAAAATGAGTGGGTAAAAGGGAATGCAATTCTAGTACAAAATTTCCCCTTATTAAATATTTAAAATTTGAAATTCATTATTTCAGGAAAATTTAATTGCCAAAAATGAATTGTAAGTAAATTGAAAAGTGCGAGACTGTATTTATGTAAAAATTGAGTGCAAGATGATTTTATTTTTTTTAAAGAGGAAAATAAAACCCATAGGAGTCTTAGGTAGGTATCCAGCTGTCACCCTCACATTGGTTCCAAGTTCAAAACCCAAAAAACATTTTACCCCTTTAAAAAAAAAATTGTTTTTACAAACCCCACAATCTGTCGCTTCCCTCTGGCGGGCAGACCCAACTCAAACCGGGGAAAAAAAAAAAAAGCCTTGCAGCAGGTGATGAGCACGGATGAATGGAGGGAAAAGGATGGATGGATGGATGAGATTTAGTTGTGAAAGCCTGATGTGGATTCTGCTGCTGACCTAAAAAATCTCCTTTTAATTCAAAAAGCAACGAACGAATGGATGAAGAAAACTGCAGATGTGGATGAAGAGTGTGGATGTGAAGGGAACTCTACATGAGAGGCTACTGTTTCTTCTTCAAAAGAATGGAAGAGAGATGAGCTCTGTCAACAGATTACCTCGAGGCCACTGATCTTCTCCTGAAAAGGGGGGGATGAAGAGTGCGGATGAAAAGTGTGGATGTGACGTTAACGCTGTTAACAGAATAACGGGAGGCCACTGATCTTCTCCTGAAAAGAATCGTTTGAAGAGTGCAGACGTCGGATGAACTCTGTTGCCAGTATACCGCAAGGCAGGTGACTGATCCTTGTTTTGGAAAGCTCTGTTATCAGGTTAACAGCAAGGCAGGTGACTGATCTTCATCTGAAATAAATGGATGAAGAGTGAAGATGTGGATGAACCTTGTTAACACTATTCTGCAAGGAAGGGACCGATCTTCTGGAAAGAATGGAGTGAAGAGTGCAGATGCAGGATGAACTCTAAGGCCACTGATCTTCTTCGGCAGGATGGATGAAGAGTGCAGATGAGGGATGAACTTTGGTAACAAGTATGCTGCGAGTAGCCTACAGATGTTCTTCTGGAAATGATGGATGAAGAATACGGATGAGGGATGAACTCTGTTAACAGTACACCGCGAGGAGGCGACTGATATTCATTTAGAATAAAGGATGGATGAAGAGTGCGGATGTAGGATGAACTCTGAGGCGGCTGATCTTCATCTCTGGAAAGGATGGATGAATAGAAGGACGAAGGATGAATTCTGAGGCGAGCGGATGTTCTTCCGGAAGAAAGTATGGATGAAGAGTGCGAATGAGGGGTGAACTCTGAGGCGACTGGACGCTCATCTGGATGTTCTTCTGGAAGAAAGAATGAATGAAGAGTGCGAATGAGGGATGAACTCTGAGGAGACTGGATGTATTTCTGGAAGAAGGGACGGATGAAGAGTGCGGATGAGGGATGACCTCCGTCAACAGAAAACGCGAGGTCTGGCTGTTCTTCTGTCTCTCTCTTTCTGTGTTGCTGTGCGTTGTGGGGTGATGTGCTTGCGCTGTTGTCGCTGTGGTTTTCTCTCTTCCTTCATTTCCTTCCTTCGGAACAAGGACTTGGCCATGGCGGATGACTGCTGCTGTTACTGCTCCTGTTGTAAGCCGCCCATGCTCCTCCGTCAATCCCATCGTTTCCATCTCTCACAACCTTCCTTTTCCCTTTCCACAACTTTTCCGTTCATGGGTCGGTCTTGTCGTTCTTCCTCTTCATCTTCTTCTTCTTCTTGCGTCATGGTGTCATGACATCGCTGATGCGGGAGTTTTGAGGATTGCGAGAAGAGGGTCTTGTTGGATGGTGTGTGCGGATTTACGATCTCCTCGTCTCTTTTGGGGTTTTACTTTTTGGGTTTTCTGGGGATTCGTGGTTTTCGATAGCGTGATGATGATGATGATGGGCTTTTTTCCCATGTGGGTTGATTGCTCGATGGATGGATTGATCTGGCTTTGATCGGAGAAAACATGGTTGTGGTGACAGTGTGAGAGAGTGAGAGGAGAAAGAAATCGAAGCGTCTTTCGCAGATAAAAGGACATGGCTTTTGCTTTTGTGCATCTGATTACGGATGCTTAAAGATTGTGGCAGGGGTCCAGACTCATTGTCTGCTGGTGGATGGGATTTTAGGGTGGATTTACTGAAGGACAGAACAAACAGACAGGGGAAGAGAGCCCTCAGAATGATCCTCAGAATGCTATGAGGGAGGCCTGGCCCTTTGCAAGCCCAGGTCAGATTCAGAGGGTGGGGTGGGGGGGAAAAGATGGGTATGTTGCTTTCCTGGAGAAGCAGGGGTGAAAAGCTTGTGAAGTGATGAAGTGGGTGCTGGTGAGATTGTGAAGAAGCAGGAGATGATGAGATTCTCGAGAATCTTTGGTTGTGGGCATGCTTGATGAGAGGAAGGCGGGATACAGAAACACAAAAGCAGCAGCAGCAGCAGCAGGTGGATCAAGATGCCAAGTCTGTCGCACAAGGAAGGAGAGGCTGGGTCAACAGCGGCAGTATGGAGCTGGTCCAACACACATGATGTCACTCTCTCCAATCTTCACAAGGTGTTTTCACACTCATCATCCATCCCCTTTTGCACCCTCCCCCCCAAAAAAACCACAGCAATCTGAGTGCATCTTGTCATCTTCTTTTCATGAGGATCTTCTCTCGCCCTTTATGAGATTGAAATTTGGTAGTTTCAGGCAATGATCCATATTTTCAGGTTCTGTGTTTGCCTCTTTTTCAGATCTAGGAGATATGAGTATGATGAGTATAGGAAGCCAAAAAAAAGCATAAGAAGATTCTGTGTCAAATCCCATGAAATTCAAGTCCCATCCCAAGGCCTCTCATGATGTCTTCTTGTGTGAGTGAGTGAAAGAATCCCTTGGTTGTGTGAATGAATGAAAGAATCCATGGGGGTCACTGCGAAAGAGCTTGAGCCTTTTGTTTTCTGTTGGTAGAACTGCTTGTGTCTTGGGAACACTGGTTTCCTGAATGGAGTGTTGTGCTTCTTCACACAGGGGCCTTAGTGGGTTGACAAATGAGTTTTTCAGCTTCCTTGGTTTTTGTGGCTACTACACTATGCCATTCTTTCTTTGCTTCCCTTGGAAGGTTTTTTTGTGCAGGATATAATACATTTTGCATAAGACTACCCTCAATGCCCTCAATGCTGAATAGAATTGATGAAGAGGATGATGGGTGTGATGACATCTAGGTCTTGCAGATTCTATAAAATGCCCTTGCAAATTCAGTCTGCCAGTTAGTTGCTTTCTATGTAACCCTAAAATGCCTGGTGTGGAGATGATGGTTCCACTTTCAATTTTCTAGGGTTGATCCAGAGCTCGCACCCTTTTCTCCTTCAATTACTATGAGTAGACAGTCTCTGCGGTTGTGCATTGACAATGTATGGTGTGATTTAGTTGTTGGTTCAAGGAAGAATTTTTTTCAGTGTTCAGTGACAAATTGAGAAAAATTAGGGTTACAAGTCTTATGGTGATCAAGTAGTTTGGCTAGACCCCCTGAGTTGTTCTGCAAATGGGAAAATCTTCATCCCCCTTCATGCTGCAGGTTGACATTTCAGACTTCTCCATCTTCAGCCCCTTCATGCTGCCAGTTGACATTTCAGACTTAGAAAGCACTCACTCTTGCACTCTCCCTGAAGAGTTTGCTGATCATCTTCATTTGAGCTGCTATGCAAGAGTGTTTTGGGTGTTTTCTTTTTTGGACCATGATTGTGTGCTTGTTGTTTTTTTGTACTGCAATTGCCTAGCAAAAAGAGAAATTGTGCACTTGTTGTCAAATTGCGATCACATAGGAAGCCTTGGAAACCTAGAAATTCAGGTTTCTAGGACTTTTTGTTCTATGCTTTTGGTTGTGGATGTGGAATTTTCAGCCCATGTATTTCCATGTTCTGGTGATTTGACTCATGACTTGCCCAAATTTTAGGGTTTTCAGTGTTAGATTGTGAATGAGAACTCAACCCAGGTTAAGCTGTCAGTTACCTGTTGTTCATCTCTCCTTCCTGCCACTGTGATAGTCTGCAGTAGAAGCAGAGTTGACATTGAAATGCAGGTAGAATTCTGCAAAGTAAAGTCAGGATCTTGCAGCCCAAGTTTGGTATATGTATGTCTTGAGTGATTGGTAAAGTGCGTTTCAATTCATGACTCAAATTTTTCTGCTTTTCATCTACAGTTTTGGAGTGGCCTATCAGTGTCAGCACGCCGGGATTTGTTGAGAATTGACAAGCAAACTTTGTTTGAGCAAGTACGGAAGAATCTGTACTGTTCACGATGCCATGGGCTGCTGGTGGAAGGGTTTGCGCAAATTGTGATGTATGGAAAAAGCCTTCAAGGTGGTGGTGGTTATGCAAATGGCAAGAATGGAAAACAGGAGGGTGGTGGCAATTGTGCATTTTTGAGCTTACAAGATGATGCAAGGGATCCTTCTGTTCATCCCTGGGGAGGGTTAGCTGCAACTCGAGATAGTATGCTCACGGTTTTGGACTGTTTTCTGGATGGGAAGCCTCTTGAGGTGCTCCAAAATGTACCTCCAAAGCTGTACTTTTGAACTTCCTCTTCCATGCATTGTATTCCTTTCTGCATCTTTAACTTCTGCATGTCTTGATGTTGGGTTAAGACCAAATTGATTTGTTTTCCCTGCTTTTTTCAATGCTTACAGAAGTTTGCCAATACTCCAGTTAGAAAATTTCACATTGCAGATAGATTTCGGAGATGGGAAATGATCATGAAACCCTAACCCCTCATTGTATTGAGCGAGTGTGAAATCTTTCATGATCATCTGCTGGTCACTGTTGACAGTTGTTTTGGGTTCTAGATTTATGAGATTCTGGATACCTCTGGTACAGGTATTTGAGAGTGCAAGAGCAAGGGAGAGGGAGCGGGAGTTGCTGTATCCAGATGCATGTGGTGGTGGGGGAAGAGGTTGGATTTGCCAAAACACGAGCTTGAATGGACGGGGGCATGGTTTGAAAGAAAGTTGTGCTCTTCACACGGCCAGGCTCTCTTGTGAAGCACTTGTCGACTTTTGGTCAGCTCTAGGGGATGAAACTCGTCATTCTTTGCTTCGAATGAAAGAAGAAGATTTTGTTGAAAGACTAATGTTCAGGTATAAGACTGGAGCACGTTGAAATTAGACTGAAAGTGCAGAATTGTTTTGAGAAATGGGTGCTGTTGCAAAATTGTGATACTATACTTTTTGGGAAACTGAATCCAGGATCTACCTTGTAGATTTGACAGTAAACGATTCTGCCGAGACTGCCGCCGCAATGTGCTGCGGGAATTCAAAGAGATGAAGGAGCTGAAGCGCTCTCGAAAAGAGCCACAATGTACCCCCTGGTTCTGTGCTGCGGATACTGTGTTTCGTTATGAGGTAACACCTGAGTGAACCCATCAATGATCAGCAAGGTCCAAATGCAGCAAAATTTCTTGTGTTTTCCATCTGCTTTGTTCAAGACGAGCTGCAAATTTTGTGCTGGTTTCTGAAAATGGGCATGCAGGTGTCAGACAGTGAGGTACAAGTGGATTGGCGGGACTGTTTTGCTGGTGAGATTGGAAGTGTGTATCAGCGCTTCGAATGGGCGTTAGGGACAACTGAGGGCAAGAGTGACCTTCTTGCATTTGAGGATGTTGGGCTCATGGAATATGTGCGGGCGATCAATGTTGACTTGGTCAACGTGAGTGCATGTTTTATAACTGTCCGGGGATGGAAGCGGGATGGTAGGTGCACAGAGTTGTGTGCCAAAGCACATGCTCTCAATGGCCAACTCTGTGTGCATCGACGTCTCATTGTTGGTGATGGTTTTGTGTCAATCACAAAAGGAGAGAGCATTCAGCGGTTTTTTGAGCGTGCAGAAGAGACAGAAGAGGAAGAGGTGAGCAAGATACCAAGTCTGTTATTTTTTGTTTTCTGTTCATTAGATGGAGTTGACACAGTGTCAAACTGATTCAGGTTGCGCTTGATTGTTCAATTCATTGAGTGTATTATGTTTTTTTCTGTTGCCAGGATGAGGAATCAGTTGACAAAGATGGAAATGAAATTGAGGGAGAAGCGTCTCGGCCTCAAAAACATGCCAAAAGTCCTGAGCTTGCTCGAGACTTTCTTCTGGACACTGCAACTGTCATCTTCAAAGAACAGGTCTCAATGTCTGCTACTTTCACATATTGATTATAGCCTTCTAAAGAATCACAGCACATAGACTCAGTTGCCTGTTTCTTGCTGCCATGACCTTAAGATCATTCAGGGTTGATCTGTGGAGCTGTTCCATGGCTAAAGTTTGAAGCTTTTGACTGTCCTTCAAAATGATTAGAACCTTTGACATCTGAGATCAGTTCCTGTATCAGGGTCTCTCAGACCCATTTTAACTTCCACTGATCACTTGTTGTTTTATTGGAGGACTGATTCTCAACCAGTATATGTATGCATGATAAACTGAGGCATTTGGAGCATTTGTTCATGGACCTTAAGACATTCAGACTGAAAGAAACTGTCCTCATCTGTGCATTGGAAGCTTTGGGTGTGTACTCAGGCAGTATATGGGTTTCTCTGGTTCATGGTTGGACAGGTAGAGAAAGCATTTAGGGAGGGCACAGCACGCCAGAATGCACACAGCAGTTTTGTCTGCCTCTCATTGGGTCTACTTGAAGAGCGTGTTCGTGTTGCATGTAAAGAAATTTCGACTTTGGAAAAACAGGTTTGTCTAGTTCTCTTGTTCAATGGCTGGTATCAGTAGCTATTCTTTACACATCACCAAGATCATCTGTGTTTTTGGCAGACATTTTAGTGGCCACAGGTGAGCTGATTTCCCAACTGGTGAGCTCATTGTGCAAGGGTTGAGTGATGCCTGTCAAATGGACCCATGTTGTTGTCACTCACAATTGTGGTGTGGTCTCTCTCTCAGAGAGATCTGGTATGAGTGGGTGAGGGTTAAAGTGAGGAAATGGTCATGTTTGTTGTGTAACATTCTTCTGCCGGGTTTTTCCAGAACAAGCTTTTGGAGGAGGAGGAAGATGAGAAGCGGGAAGAAGAGGAACGGCGAGAGCGACGCAAGCTGAAAGAGAAGGAGAAGAAACTACGTAGAAAGGAGAAACTTAAAAGCAAAGAGAAGGGGAACAAGGTCAACAGCAAGACAACTGAATCTGATTCTAATGGCTGCCTTGATGAACCTTTGTTAGGTGAAAACACTATAGCCCAACACAAAGTTTTTTCTTGGTTTTCCTGTACCTTCCAGCTTGGATTGGGACATCTGGTTCAGACCTGGAGTGAATGAATGTATTCTCTTTGTTGCCTGACAATTTGGATGCATTATATAGGGAATGAGGAGGAGCGGGAAAGCAGCTCTGGCAGTCAAGTAGATGGGTATGGGGGCAACAACAGTGAGGATAGCATGTCACGCAGACCATCATCACCTGATATGGCAGAGGCGAGGCCATCTGCTGATGCATATGACAGTGAGAATGGTGATCCTAAGAAACATGAACAGCACTTTATTCCTGCATATGACATTGAGGACTCTCTCAGTTTGCGAGACGGGAATGGTGCTTTCATTGTTGAGCAGTCTAAATCAATGAAAAGGAGAACACAGAGCCGGAAGTGGCAACAACATCCAGATGCTATGAGTTGGAGATCGAGTCCAGTTATGGATGCTCCTAGAAATGTGGCCAGGGTAGTAGCACCTGCACCATCTTATGAGGAGAAGCGTACAACGACTACTACTCATGTGATTCCAAAGAATGGTATTACGAAAAATGGGCTTGCCAAAGGTGATTCAGAAGCTGTGTCTAAATTTCGTATTGAAAGCTGGAATCAGACACATCCACACAGCAATACACAAGATATAAGACATGAAGAAAACCAATCTTGTGCATGTGGCAGTAGTAAGAAGGTGTCTGGGACGTGTGATTCAAGCTCAGGGAGCATGAATGGCATTGTTGAAAGGGTTCCTTTTGAAGATTCTCAGACAAAGTTGTTCCCAAGAGGCAGACATCTGGATTCCAGGTCTTTGCAACATGCAGGTGAAACTCCACCAGGAAGGCCACGCTCTGCACCTGGACATCATCATGATGGTGAAGACAAAAGGTATCTTCAGGCAAGGTCTCCATCAGAAACTACAGAGAATTCCAAGCATGTTGTTTATTCAAGAACTTCTTCTCTAGACACAGTTTTGAGCAGCAGGTCAGATGCTGCTAGCCAGGTGACATGTGACAGTGTATCCAATAATCGTACAGTTTTGCATATGGGGAATGCATCTGCTGAGGTTGCTCCTTCACGGCCTTTGGTGGGGAGACCCATGTGGGCACCTCACACCACAAATGGCATGACATCAGGGAAACCTTTGGTGGGCAAAGGTTTGCCAATTTCATCAGGGAATCATGGCCCTGCTGAAAATGGGAGTGGAAATTCTGACATGTTACACGGTGGCAGATTGAGGCCCAGCACCCCTGTCTCTCAAACCTCCACCTTGTCATCACCGTTAACAGCATCTGTCAACTCAGTAGAACTATCTCCAGTCTTTAGGCTGCCATCTTCCAGTGATGGCAGCAGACAGGTGAACCAGATAGAACTAGATTCAAAGGTTCCAAAGAAAATTCTTGGCACCCAAAACTTGGCAGATGAAGGGCATGAAACAACCCTGGTGCACATCGTTGTGAATGGAAATAAGATGGGGAACTCATCAGGGTCAGTGTTGAATTCAACAACACTCCCTCAAAGTACTACATCTACACCAACTTGTCCTGCTGCCCCAGGTGGTTCAAGTTCTCAGTCCTCATCCATCTCAACAGCAGTGGTATCAGAAAGCTGTCCTGTGTCTGAGGTGAAAAGTTGTGGTGTTGTTGCAAATGTTGCGGGGACACTGGAGGATGGAGAACTGCTGCCTCCAAAGGTGCCAAGACCAGAAAGACAAGCATGGGTAGCTTTAGGGATGAGCTCAAAAGGTCCCTTGCAAGCACCTCATGCTGAGCATGTGATGCTGCATACGTCACCACCACCACTGGGATTAGGACCACCCCCTCGAATGCATCTACATTCTAATGGCCATTCAGCTCTAAGTTTTCCACCAGGGGCTGGCCCTCCAAGGCCACCCCCAAAGAATGTTTATGCATTCCCGGATATGGTTCCACTGCAAGGCCCAGCTCAATACCCAATGCAAGTTCATGGTATGATGTCAAGTGCTACTACACACTTACCCTCACAGCCACAAAGCTTTGGGTACTACCATCAGGTCACTGCCCCCTGGACTCCACCATGTTCGAGGAATGGTGTACTTCCATTGCCACAACCTGCTGGTGGTTTTCTTTCACCTGGGCATGGAACAGGGCCCTTGAATTTGTCTAGTATGGGGACTTTCCCATCTATGTCCCTGCCAGTGCCCGGCCCTTTGGAGGCAGCACCTCTGGGTGTCAGGGATCAGCAGTTTCCATTGATGTCAAATGGGATTTACCCGAATGGAATGAACCTGAATGGAATGAACCCAAATAGGCTTCACCCAATACAGATACAGGACTCAAGATATGGGGGGGGCACTGCTGCTGTTAGAGAGATGATGGATGGTCAAGGTTCAGTGCCAAGGATACTAGACCTATCTGCAGAAGCCACTGCTAATGGTGGTTGCACTGAGGATCACCATCATCATCATCATATGCCTGCACAACAGTTGGTGTCAAATGGAATGACCCAACCTTCATTGGTGCACACCAAGGACATGAGCATACAACCACCACCGGAGCTTGTGTTGCGCTCAGACATCTCAGGGTTCTCGCTGTTTCATTCGGGGTGGCCCACATCTGCGGCTGAGAAGACCTCTGCAGTCATTCCTTCAGCAAATGAAAAAAGTATGCTTGTGGAGTGTGTACCTGAGAGCTTTTCTGACAAGAGCTGGTGTAACGGAAGGCTGAAGCATGAGCAAGCAGCTGATGCAGCCACCAAACCAAGCTTGCCAGCTCTTGGAGAGTATAGTCTCTTTAACCCACCACCTAATAATGGTTTTCGCTTCTTTGGAGCACACAAGGTAAGAAGCTTGGTGCCTGAGAATGCCTAGGTAGTTAAATGTTAACAGATGTGCAAAGAGAGGGAGGGAGAGAGATATGTTAGAGAGAGTCTACTCATAAGATGTTGCTTGCCATTTCTTTATGGCCATAGATCTGAGAGAGAGAGAGAGAGAGAAAGAAAGAAAGAAAGAAAGAGAGCTTCTCATAAGGAGTTCCTCGTCATGTATCCCCATTAGGAGAACAGGGTTCCTTTGTGCTGGTTAAAGCTGCAAATTCTTACATAGTAGGTTCTTCGGGCGTTTTTTTCGCCACTATTTGCATTACAAGTTTACCAACTAAATTATCAGCATTTCTGTTGTGCTTTAAACATTCTTGTGAGCCTGGAATTTTTTGCCAACATATCTGTCTACCCATCATCCAGTTTAGTGGGCTACAGAGCTTGATTGAGAAACCCACCCACCTGACAAGCTCTTTTTAATTTTTCTTTTGTTTCTTTTGTCCATTATCTTTTTGACTGTGGGTTACCATTTTATAAGAAACACCCTTTCTGGGTGCAACTTTGGTACATCTTTCTAAGGAAGATGCCACCTGATTTCCACCAGTCTAAATCTCAGAAATCCCCCTGTATTTTATGTGAACTGGGAACATCTGAAGTCTTGATCTACTTGCTACCACTAAAGGATGCAACAAATTTTTTTGGTGTTTTGTAACGGATTGTGATTCCACATTGTTTCATGTTTTCTCTTTTCTTTGTTGTTTGAAAGGGATGATGTTTTTACTTCTCCCTTTCTGAAACCCAATTGGTGTGGGTTGCTTTGGAGATCTCCCATCATCATGTTGTTTTCCACTTTAACCTTTATATGCAACCCAATTGGTGTGTTTGCTTTAAAAATCTTCCATTGTGATGTTCTTTTCATATCCATGTTTATGGAACCAAATTGTTTGTATTGCTTTGGAGAGCTTCCATCATGCTTTTACTTCTGGCTTTAGCCATCAATTAGACCGACCACAATACTAATTAGACAGCAAGAGAAGAGGAATCTATTGAAGGAATTGTCAACCACGAGTCCAATGGTTATGCAATTAGCGTTTAGAACATGAACAATCTGTCAAAACAATCTACAGGATTGAAAAGTGGTTTTCCAAACTCTAAACCCTATTTTCTATGTGCAAATGGATAATAACATGACATGTAATTTCTGATCGGTCGGTGACTGAAATTTAAACATTGTTATATTGTATTTTAGCAACAAATGCAATACTCAAATTTCATTAATCTACATATGTCAGTTTCAACATTGAATAAAATGATTCTGGCTAGTGGGACTAGCCGAGGATTTTGAAAATAAATGAATAAATAAACCTGCAGTAGACTATTGTAAATCATGAAAATATATATATTTTTAAAAATAGAAACATTTAATCATTTTTTGAAAAATATTAGTGATTCGTTTTGTGAATGTGGAAGCTGACCCTAGGTTACAGTAGTCATTAATTAACTGGTGTTACACAATGAAGGTGTTAAAAAGTAGAGATCTACCATATATAGTTCAAGCCAATTTCACATTGCGCCAAACCAAGAAGGATACCTTGACGATTTGGGTGATGTTGATTATGATTTTGCTTCATCAAATCCCAAATCAATTGATTGTCATGTTATCATATTGATTCTGATATCATCATTTATTCCTTGTCAAAAAATTCATAATTGCAATTGAAAATAGTGTTTGATTTAAACATTGTCAATAAATAATATTAACAACACTTACATAATGTGATTTTTTTTTTCACATGCTTCTTTGACACCCAATTCCAAGTTATTTTGAGTTTGTGCTTTATGAAGGTACAATTATTTGAACTTGTGTTTAGTGAAGGTGGGTCATTGAAACACCTCAATTTATAGTTTTTATTATTTATATATAAATTTGTGGAAGAAATTTATTTAGTTGAGGAAGAAATTTGTGGAATATTTGGTGTATGTAAATGTCATAATTGTAAGTCTAAAATGTCTAACTATATTGTCTCTTCATGCAAGCATATTAGAAGAGGATGAGATCATCGGCACTAGTATGGGTTGCATGTGTCAAATATTTATTGCAAAAATTAGGATTTTATAGTTACTTATTGTTGGAACCTAGTTAAGTGTGAATAAGATTTCTGTTTTTTTTAAATGTCGAGAGGATTTGTTTTCAAGAAGTGTTTTTAGAGTGTCATATCTCATGTTATGAGATTTTAGGAGCATTATAGTATATAGAGGTGCATTTTGATGTCAAATTTTATGTTGCTTTATTTTATCTTTTGAGTTTGGATTCTTACATTCATTTAATGTTAAATATTAATTCAGCGTGAACAATGTTTTGGCTTTTTTTTTTCAATGTTTGGGGATTTATCTTCAAGAAGTGTCTTTGGAGTCTTATATCTTGTGTTACAAGATTCTAAAGCATTCATAGGAAACACAAGAAGCATAGTTTGAGATCAAAATGTATGGTTTTTCATTTTGTGTTTTGAGGTTACATGCTCCTATCTAAATAGTTTTTTAAATTACTTAAGATTTGCTACCAAACCAAAATCTGAGTCCAAATATGACAAAACTTTTCCCAAAAAACAGGGAACATGAAATAGATATACTTTCCTTTTTTTGCATGTGTGCAAAATTTTACACCAACGAAATTGTCTAATGCATATGGAAGGGGGCTAAGAAGGATATTATAATGTGTTAATTGCAAAAAATAATGTAGCATTTTTCTTTTGTCTGCATTCATTATGAATATGTGGGAAATTAAAAGGATATAATAATATATAATATGTGTTGCTACAAGTCAAAGATGAGGTGTGGAAGAATGGATTGAAGGCTTGTGTTTTCCAAGTTCTTCTTCAATGTATATAGTCTACAATATTTTTTTATAATCAAAATCTATCCCTCTCTATATATCATTGTGCACTTCTAGTCTACAATTTATTGTAAAGAAAATGTGTAAATCCCTTGTGCATTCTCTCTCTTTCTTTCTACCAAAAAAATGCCTTTCTTAATTTTTTCTTCTATTTGGTGTTTGCACAACGTGCAAAAGGTTTTGTTTTGGACCCAAAAACCAAAGAAAGTTCATAAAAAGTTACTAATACTCTTGAAGCCATCATCCTAAGTGACATTTTTTCATCATCACATTTTATTATTGAATTACAAAAGGCAACAAGATAGATAAATAAAACAAACAAACAAACAAAAACAAACTCATTGAATCAAAATAAACACATAAGTTGGTGATTGAAAAATCATGAAAATCGTAGAATGTTCAAAAGCTAGTAATACCCACCTTTGAAGCCACCATCATCCTTGAGTGTTTTCTTTTTCTCCTTTCTCGTCACATTAATTTCATCATTGAATTGCAAGAAGCAAAGTTGGTTAGATATTTCACAAACAATCCAACAAAAACAATAACAAAACAAATGAAGTCAAACTAGTGATTGGAAAAACCATGGATAAACAAATCTCCATTCCTTTTGCAACATGATGAGAAAGTGTGTGTGATTCAATGAATAGGAAGAAAAAGAAAAAGAGCCAACAAGCAAGCAAATCCCATAATTTCATAAACATAGTCAATGTAAATCACAACACCATGCAAAATCATTGACAGTGAAGCTTTTTTTATCACTTATATGGATAATTTTCACAAAGCCACCATCAATTATAATTGATCATAGATCACAATTTCTAGCTGACAAGAATTTTGGTGGCCAAAAGCTCAAGTAGTTGATCTTTGATGATGATGGTGAAGTAATCTAACCAGAATGAAAAAGTTGGCTAAATCAATGGATGTTGCTCATGTGGGTCTTGTTGTCAAAACTTGCGATCTGCAATCTTATGATTAGTATGTACAATCTTTGACCTTATTGAAAAAACGATCATAATTGATACTTAAGTAAAGCTCCAAATAAACACAAGTTGTAACAATAATGTTATTGGAAGGAGCTCATGAAAATCTCCTTGGAATGAGCAACCAAGATGGAGAAGGAAGTTGTCAAGTTTGATCCATGAACCAAGAAGAATAAGTTATTGTAATAATTGCACAATAAGAGAATGAACAACAAATTTGTAGTTTCATATTGAAGTTGGAAGTCAAAAATCAAGCTTGGATTAAATTGAATGTCAAGCTTGGATCAAGCTTGGATTAGGTTGATATCAAGCTTGGAATGATTTCTTAAATTGAAGTTCACGCTTGATTACAAGGAGCAAATATTAAGTGTTGAAAATTTGAATTTTTTTTTTTCCTTTTTGGGGGAGTTTTTCATCCATGAATGTATTGAGTATAAGGAGATGAACAAAGGTTAGGTATCATGATCAAGAGAACTTGAGAGTGAGGTTTCGGATTAGAAGATGGAACTTACCATGAGAGAATTTGATAAGGTTCTCAAGTGCAAAAAGAGAAAGAGCAACAAGGTTGCAAAGAAAAATAAAGATAGAAAAGTGCAAATGAAAAGTTACATGCCTGTCATTGTGTAAAGAACAAAACTTTTGTATAATGTGAAGTACTTGGAAATAAGGTTTCAATAGTGATGGATGGAGCTAGTAAAGGTGTTGTGGAAGAAGGGGAGACAAATGCATAGGATGAAAAGGAGTAGCAGTAGCATGATGGCCCATATCATGTTCTTGATGCTAGTCAAAAGGAGTAGCAACAACAACAACAACAACAACATGACGGCCCATATCATGCTATTGATGTTGGCCAAAAGGAGGAGGAGGAGGAACAACATGAACATGATGGCCCGTATCATGTTGTTGATGTTGGTTACAAGGAGGAAGAGGAGGAGGCCCACGATGTTGATACATAGGGGGTGGCAAGAGAAACATTGAGGGTGGAAAAGGATGATGGGGAGCTAGAGGATGGTGGGGAGGTGGGGTGGTGGTGGTCCATGATGGTGGTGATGTGGAGGAGGAAGTTCATGGTGATGGTGATGTGGAACAAAATGAAGAAGATGAGGAGAACTTGCGTGATGATGGTGATGTGTAAGAAAAGGAAGAGAAAAAGGAATATAAGGAATAGAAGAAGGAGGAAGAGGAAGAAAATATTCATGATGTTGTTGCGAATGCACCATCATCAACATTGCAACAAAAACAATATGCCTCACACCAAATATATATATATATTAAAACATCCGAACAATTGATAAACAAGCAAGAAAGCAATTTGTTCAAAGCTTTTTTAAAAACTCCAAACCTTAATTCTCTCATAAATGAATCATATTTTTCTCCAAACCCAAATCCAATTTTGCAACAACAACAATAGATGATCTTTCCTTCCTTCTTTCAAACCTCCTTTTTGAACAAGCAAACAACCATCCAAAACTTCAAACCCAAAATCTCTTCTGTAACAAAAAAAAATTCCCAACCCAAATATATTGCCAACTGTTCCAAAACAACATCAATAAATGATAATTTCTTCAAATATCCTTATGAACAAGCAAGCGGTAGCCATTCAAAAAAGCTTTAGAAACTCCAAACCCAAAGTCCTTTTTGAAATAAAAAATATTCCCAACCCAATTTTGCCACTTCACAATAGTAGCAATAAATGATCCTTTCTTACTTTAATGATCTTCAAAATGAAACCAACAAATTGCTACCACATGAAAATTAAAAGAGAAAGAGAAAGGCGAAAATGAACTAGATGAACTTACATGAATTTGTAATCATAAACAACCTTACAAACAACAACAAAAGTAAACACAAAAGGAAAACCAAGACCATCAAAACAATAGTAATGAAATGGAAGACATAATGCTAAAAGGCCATCCTTTGTAACAAATCAGTTAGTGATGGAGGTGCACTAATTTTTGTGTGTGGAAGGAATGAAAAATTGTGACTAAACATGGCAGCTCATTGAATAATCGCAATGACTCATGCACATTATAGGGGTATTGACACTCATTACCTATAATGAGATATAAGCATCGAAGGTACTAAGGAGGTCTACTAATGACGAATTATACATGCATGTACACAAGAAGTCAAAAAGGAATCAAAAAAAGGATGGAGACAACCATAGGTCTTTATGGCAAAGGGAATGAAATCATTTCTTAACGTTCGTTATGTCTAAGATTGTGCCTTGTTTTGAACGGAAACTATTGCTACATGTGTTGTTATAGTTGAAGCACACTACACCAAATCTAGACGAATCGAATCGACAATGACAAAGTCCACCAAGGTTCGAAAATTGTTTATGGTGATGACAATATCCACTCATCTTTGTGTGTGGCGGGGGAAAAGGTGAAAAACCTTTCTTTGTACATGAACTCCACTTTTTGATGCGATAGCTGCAACAATATTTCAAAACGTATCATGGGTTATAATGCGCTCACTCCTATATAAGCAATGTAACAAATGGATACCCAAATCATTGATGGTATGACCACACTAGCATCATGAAAAATGCGCAATTGTAGGATGTGGTATATTGAGATGAATACGAAGTGCTATAAGAAAATAGGCAAAGGATAAACGAAATGAAGGGGTGATAAGATGAGTTAATAATCAAGCCGTTATTGTTGGACCTAAATAACATCTATTAGAAGCAAAATATTTTTTTGCTTATGTAGTTGGTCCATCAAAAAATACTACATTCGAAGATAGGATTGCATTACTAAACTCTCAAAAGGCAAGACATGTGATTGGATGACCGTAGGTAATAATGCATGAATATTGCATAGTGCAAACTAGAAAGGATAAATACCAATCTCTACATATGCCAATGTATCAAAGAGAGTAAGGTGATCATCCTGCTAGAAATGAAAGGCTAGTGTAGGAGCGATCAAAATCCAACATCTTAAAAAGGCAGGGGTAGCACGTCGGACCACTAAAGAAGAATGACCTGATGACGAACCAAATGGCACACTGTGGTGCCAAAGGATCCTAACCTTAATAACTTTTATAAGCTATGGTACAAGCATCAAATTTAGTATAACATTGCAACATACCTAGTGATGGAAAAACAATACGTTGTAAATAGTTTGGTCATTGGGCATAACAAAATGAAAACATTACAAAAACTACATGAAGATCTATGGTTAGCGATTATGTTGAGGTCCTTTTGGAATGCCTTTGATACAAAGGACCCCACAAATGGCAAAAAACCCATTGGAACATTTGGAATATGAAAACCGGACTCAAGTGTAAAAAAACTTGGAGGAAGTGATATAGACTAGTTAAACCCATGTGGAGACCAAGATACACACTTTATCAATTGCAATAAAAATCCTAATGCTTCAAATTCCTCCTATGATCACAAAAAAAGGTAACACATTCAAGGCAAGACCAATTATGTGCGTATCATTTGCCAATGAAAGAAAAACACATGTAAAGTGGGCTGTTGTAGTAAGACAAATAACACAAAGATGAGTTAGTGCAAACAACACTCCTCCCAAAAGATCCCCTTGTCATGTACAAGATTTGAATGAAATGATAATGAAATCCATGTGCTTAGAAATCTCCGAAAAATATAATGGAAATGGGCATGCATAAAACTAATGAACAAATGGGAAAATTTGATCCAAGGTGTCAGTAGAAAACCGCAACTTCTAAAAAATGGATGTTCGAAATACTGAATTAAACACATTTCGAACATCCACCTATAATACTACCCACTTTTAGTGTAGATCCAAGATAGTTATAATCCATGAACCATTGTTTCGCACTTTTCCAATGTTGCCACCCCAAATTGCTGTGGACTATAATGTTTTGCAAATGTATCCTTGAACTGAATATGTAGGCGACTAACCAATAAATCACCTCTCTAATCGCGATGGGTTGAGCACCTCCGGCTTGTTTTTCCAAAACCAAAAGTTGCAATGCAACAAACAAACATGATATTGATGGAGGAAAATGACCATGAATGATGTGCTCGTGTATCTCAAAAAAATATCAAAGTCACTAACAGAGTCATCAAGGATAAAACAATTTCACAAAAGCTCATACACCATACTTGAGGGATTGTTGAATGAAAGACATGGAAAACATTTCAAAGTAGAAATAAATGCCTCTCTATCCAAAACAAGATCCATCTATGGATGAAAATTGTTGACAAAAGGGGGGAGGTCAACCTTAGCCAATGGATGAAGATGGTGAAGGGTCGCAATGGTCTCAATTGTTGGGGTCACATGAATGATGGGGGCCAATGCATGCATTGCTCAAAACATATTATTCAAACATACTCCCCTACATGAACAAATGTCCATGCGCAATGCAATTGTGCTGATGGAGGTGGAGTAAGATCTAATGCCATTTTTGAAGATTTGTAGGTGGATTAAGATCTAATGCCATCTCTGAAGATTTGTAAGAAACCAATGCATGTGCTTTAACTTTTTGTTATTCTTGTAATGTCTCCCAGTCCCCTACAATGTACCAATGCAAATGGGCGCGCATCTTTTGGTGGCCTTTCTCACCACCTCGTGGTGGAAATGACAAACACCAATAATGGAATGTCTTTTTAAAATTTATACAAAGAAAAATATAAAAAGAACAAAAGAATGCACAAGGATATATACATTTTTTTACGACAAATTGTAAATTGGAAGTGCACAATTATATATCAAAAGAAATATATATATATATATATATATATATAGATTTTGATATAGAAAATATTATTTGCATTAGATAGAAAAACAACTTGGAAAAAACAAGCCTTTAAAATCCATTTTTGCACACCTCAGCTTTGACTTATAGCACACATATTATATATTGATAAATCCTTTTGATTTCCTATATATTTAGAATGAATGCAAACAAAAGAAAAATGCTACATTGATTTCTTGCAATTAACACATCATAATCTCCTTTTTAGCCCCCTTCCATATGCATTAGACATTTTTTTTGGTGTAAAATTTTGCACACATGCGAAAAATGAGAATATTTATATTCTAAGTTCCTTGTTTTTTGGGAAATTTTTTGTCATATTTGGACCTAGATTTTGGTTTGGCACCAGATTTTTAATAATTTTAAAAAATTTAAATAGGAACATGTAACCTTAAAACAAAAAAAATGAAAAACCATACATTTTTTATGTCAAATTATGCTTCTTGTGTTTTCTATGAACATTTTAAAATCTTGTAACACAAGACATAAAACTCCAAAAATAGTTATTGAAGATAAATCCTCAAACATTAAAAAAAAACTAAAACATCGTTCATACTCAATTAATATTTAACATTAAGTCAATGTAAGAATCCAAGCTCAAAACATAAAATAAAACAACATAAAATTTGACATCAAAATTCACCTCCTTCATCATTTATAATGCTTTTGAAATCTCGTAACACAAAATATGCAATTTTGAAGACATTTCTTGAAAAACAATTCCCCTTGACATAAAAAAGATGAAACCTCATTCACACTAAACTAAGTTCTAAAAATAAATAATTATAATACCCTAATTTTGCAATAAATATTTGACACATGCAACTCATGTCAATGATCTCGTCCTTTTTTAACATGCTTGCATGATCAAAACACGAGATATTTAGACATTTTAGGACTTACAATTATGACATTTACATACACCAAATATTCCACAAATTTATAATAAGTGATAAAACTATAAATTAGGGTGTTTCAACGACCCACCTTAACTAAACACAAGTTTAAATAATTGTACCTTCATAAAGCCCAAACTCACAATAACTTGGAATTGGGTGTCAAAGAAACATGTGAAAAAATATCACATTATGTCAGTGTTTCTAATATTTTGTTGGTGATGTTTTAATCTAACATTATTTTCAATTGCAATTATGAATTTTCGACAAGGAGCAAATGATGACATGAAAATCAATGTGGTGACATGATAATCGATTGATTTGGGGTTTGGTAAAGTTTGAAATCATGATCAACATCACCCAAATTGTCAACGTATCTTTCTTTGTCCAAAAACAAGTGTAACAACAATTAAATTAATGATTACAGTAACCTATGCTTGGCTTTCACACTCACAAAAACGAATAACAAATATTTTTCAAAAAATGATTAAATGTTTATAGTTTCAAAAATAATTATATTTTCATGATTTATAATAGTCTATTGCAAGTTTTTTTTTTTTCAAAATTCTCAAATAGTCCCACTAGCCAAAATCATTTTATTTAATGATGAAATTGAAATATAAATTAATTAAATTTGAATATTTCATTTTAAATATATATATAATATATAATGATATTCAACTTTTAATCATCCATTGGTTAGAAACTATAACACATCAAGTTGTTATCCATTTGCACACATAAAAAATATTGTTTAGGGTTTAGAGTACCACTTTTCAATGTTGTAGATTGTTTTGACAAATTATTCATATTCTAAAAACTAATTGCAAAACCATTTTATGCATGGTTGACAATTCTTTTAATAGATTTCTCTTATCTTGCTCTTTCATTAATATTGTGGTTTATGTAGTTAACAGTTAAAGGCAAAATTGAAAACATCATGATGGGAAATATCCAAAGCAAAATAAACACTTTCATTCCATAAAGGTGGATGTGCAAAGAACATCACAATGGAATATTTTCAAAGCAAACACATCAATCATGTTATATATATAAATGGAAGTGGAAAACAACATGATGATGGGAGTTCTCCAAAGCAACCCACACCAATTGGGTTTAATAAAGGGGGAAATGAAAACATCACCCCTTTTAAACCAAAGAAGAAAAAGAAAATAGAAAACAATTTGGAATCAGCATCCATCACAAAATACCAAAAAACCTTTGTTGCATCCTTTAGTGATAACAAGTATATAAAGTCTTCAAATGTTCCTAGTTCACATAAAATAAATGGGATTTTTGATATTTAAACTAATGGAAACCTTGTGGCATTTGAAATAAAAGTCAAAGAACAAATGTTAGTAAATAGTTTGTAGACTCTTACAACTGAATTTTTCTTTAACAACCATGTTTCAATCTAGACTATAATCTTATCAACGTATTGCTACAACAAGGATGAAATGACAACTAAGTAGCATGAGTGACAAAAACTTTGTTGTGAAGTTGAAGAGTGAAGGAAAAGGAAGAAGCAAAAAAAAAAAAACATTATGCATGAACAAAAGAAAAAGAGACATCATGAAAAAATGGTTGTTGTAGAAGACAAAGCAAGGAGAAAAAACCAAATTTCCTTATTCATAATTTGCAAATTTACAACCTCTTCAAGTCCATCTTCTTCTCCAGACTACGACCCAAGAAGGCACAATGAGGAAAGTCTACATTGTTCAATAAAAACAAGAGTGAAATTAAGAAAAAACTACATATATTTCAAGAACAAAGGCTATTTTATCCTCAAGTTGTGCTTAAAATGGTGGTGTTATTGAACTTCAAAGACAAGGACAACCTACATATTTTTCATGGAAGAACAAAGACATCAACAACATTAGATGATGCGTGTCACTGTTAAACAAATTTTTGTAGTTTAATCATGTGCATTTGTTGAATAGACTTTTGTGCCTCCATACCATTGCCCTCTCATCATCCTATGAGTATGTCATGTGTGAGGGCGGGATTTGAACTTGTGAAGAAATTTTGTTACCTAAGCAGGAATGATAAATTGTCATTACGTTAAACTTATCAATGTGTTGGTTGAACAAATTAAATGATGTGCAACATTTATAAGCCATATATTTAGCACATGATAAATTATATTTTAATAAATTTTGCACATGATCCAATGTTTTATAATGGCAATTTTATATATTAAAGCAACAATGATGTCTGTCTGTTTATCTGTCTGGGCAGTGCCTGGAAAATTCTTCCAGTCACTGCCCGTTCCATGGTGTGCTTTGTAGAAGGGGGGGGCCCGGGTAAGTTGAGGAATTTCTTGATTTGGGAATTT
>Ga0116227_10004423_pt1 | contig 30545 bp, 16 predicted proteins | sample S1TSphgellanicum_FD_89693 | JGI IMG/M metagenome (GOLD analysis project Ga0116227, IMG submission 89693) | Host-associated microbial communities from peat moss isolated from Minnesota, USA - S1T2_Fb - Sphagnum magellanicum MG | ecosystem: Host-associated > Plants > Peat moss > Unclassified... | reverse complement strand
TTTTTTTTTTTTTTTTTTTTTTTTTTTTTTTTTTGTGTTTTTTTTTTTTTTTTTTTTTTTTTTTTTTTCATTTTTTTTTTTTTTGTTTTTTTTTTTTTTTTTTTTTTTTGGCCTTTTTTTTTTTTTTTTTTTTGTCTTGCATCACTTTTAGTTCCATTGTTGTATTTTGATGCTCATTTCATCATTGTATTTTTCATAGTTTTATTTCTTAACCTATTTTCCTTTGTCTTGCCTTGGCCTTGGTTTCATTTTTGTATTTTGATATTGATTTCATCATTGTGGTTTTCACAATTTTGTTTTTCAGCCCATATTATGTTCTCTTAACTTTGTCTTGGTTCCAATATTATACTTTGACATTGATAAATAATCATTTTATTTTTCACCCTTGTGTCTCTTCAACCCATTTTCTTTTGTCTTGCCCAAGCTTTTGTTTTCATTATATTTTGAGATTCACTTCATCATTGTATTTTTTATTATTTTGTGAGTTTAAAAACCCATGTGTTGTTCATAGCAACCATCAACCCATAGATTTTGACTTGGATTGTGGTAAAAAGTTCCAAAATTGCAAATATCACAAGTACATGACAATAATGATCACATAGGTAACTTGTAGGTGTGTAATTATGGTAGTGGGCTTTCATAGAATTGGAGGTTAGATTTTTAAATTCTTAGGAGGAATTGGGATAATCTTGACAATTTAAATATGTATAAAATAAGGTTTTATCTATCTATTGGAATTTTTTATTTTTTATTTTTTTTCAATACAAGGGTCCATCAAATATCTTCCTTCTTCTTGGGTTTCAAGTTTCAAATTCTTGAAATAGATGTGAAGGAGAGAGGTTTATCTACTCTTGGAGGTTTGAATCTCAAATTTTTCAAATGAATTTCCAAGGGTTCATTGGTTGGAGTCTTCAAAAAGAATTTGACTAGTTTTGACAATCAAAATAGATAGAAAAAGGGTTCTATATTTTCAAAGTCAACTTTTGAAATTCTTAAATTTTAGTACATTTTGAGAATGTAGACTAGTTTCTTTTTCTAAAAAGCAAAGAATTCCTGCATTGCTCTTATGTTGAATTGGGAATACGACAACTTTGATGAGAAAAAGTCATATGACTAGATAGAAATATTAGATACATCACAATTGTGAATTTCAAATTTTAGTTTAAATGGTGAAGCAAAATTTGGAGTTTAATTTATGTTGTGACTAAAAATCATTTTCAAAATGAATTTGAAAATGATTTTTTTGTTTTTTAACAATAGATGTGATGTGAGAGCAATGATACAAGACCATAAAAGATGACCTTTTAATCTACGGTCCATGTATAAAATCCACATCATTTTGCATGACCTACCATGTCACCTAAGAAACTAATTAGTGATCATTGTTGTTGATTAGATTAAGAACAATAACTTGATTATCAATTTTCAAGTAGGGAATAAGATTGAATTTGGCCAACAATAAAAACATTGATCTAGGCAAATGTGTAGGAGAATGATATAACCTTTGGAGGTCGAGGTTTGACAATCTAAACATTTTGATAGAGAAGAGTCTATTTTTTATCTTCACGTGGTTTGACCAATACACATTTGTAATGAACTTGTAGATATTATTCGAAAATATCAAATAGGCTAAAGATATATTGACCTTTATTGCACATAAAAACTCATCAATTTTTTTGGATGATAATTTTGAATGGGAACCTTATAATGGTGAGTGATATGAAAAGTTACATCATTAATTGTGTTTTATGATACACTAATGACAAAATAATTGGTGGGCTTTTATGTAGTGATATGATTTTATAGGTTATCACCAAAATCAAATTGGTTTATAAAAGGTTGATATTAACTTAACTTTGTTTTATATGTATGCATATGTATATTATATATATTGTATATAAATGTTTATAGAATTTTGATGTTGTTGTGGAATATTTTTAATTGTTTTTGCCAAAATGGTTCAAATGAAAAATAATGCCAAATTTTATTATTGAATATCATATATACATGTATGTGTATTTAATTGCTAAGGAAAAGTTCGTAATTGTGACTTTTGTTCATATGAACTAGCCACAAAATCCATTTGAAAAATAAATTTATGATTGTCATTCTAATCAAAAGACTCAACGTCAATGTTATGTCAAAGTGGAATGAAGGAAATTTTGTTGAGTAAACTTACAACTTAACTTTATTTATGTAGTGTGGGCATTTGTTGAATAGGTATTTTGTTGTATTTGGAAATGTTTTTATAATGAACTATATATATTGAATGATTGGAATTTCTAAAAAGTTTGCAACAGAATGTATCCATTTGCATGATTTGCTATGCCAAAAAAATGGACAAAAGTTTTAAGACAAAATGCTTGTATCTTGTACACGAGCCTTCACATTTGCACTCCACTAACTAAATTTGGGCACATGGCTTCCAAATGAGAAAGATTCCTAAACATATCCCTAACACCTATTATCATTGACAACTTTTGAACATTTTGACTTGAGCCCACACTTTGCCATTGGCACTTCATATGAATTTCACAAGCCTAGAACATCATAAAAGTGCATACTTCTTTTCAAGGGAATTTTTTGCGTGTTAAACATTTTTTAAATTATTAAATTCATTTGCATTTGAATTAGTTTAGACCTTTGAACATATTGTTAGTCCATGTTAACTTATATTATGTCATGTCATGGTTTGGGGGTTAGGGTATTTGAGGGGAGGATTGGTATGCAAAATTTTGAAAAAAAATTTACATTGGTTGAAATACAAAACATCCTCACGCTTGCAAAATCAATAAGTCATTTTGTTCCTCACCAAATTAGCTTTTTTATTTTCATGTTTTAGTTTTTGAAAGTTTAATAATTAGTTATTTTAAACATGAATGGTTTCATCATTAAACTAAACCATGATACAAATTGTTGATTTCATTATTGTTAATAAGGATTGAATTACCTTCAAGTTTTCATCATGTTAATATTCTTATAGAAAAATTAAAAATATTGTATTGTACAACACATAGGCAAGCATCAAACATGAACAATGAATTAGATGTGGCATTAATCTCAACACTCTTACATGACAAATGCCCAACCAAAAAGTATTTCTTAAAAAAAATTGATTGTATCTTAATTATGAAAAATTTTAATGATGAAAAATTTCATAGAACTAATATGTGAGAGATTTTGCATCTTCTTTTATATGGTGATCGTAGGACAATTGATTTTGTATAATCCTTCATATGATCATCCTTTAACAACTTCAAACTTCACAATTCAAAATATAATTACTTCATTTCCAAGCTTAACTATCTCACTTCTTTCCTAACAATTATTTCATTCTTTTTCCTCACCCACCAAGATGGATATGAAAAGGTAAATTAGCATGTGTTTTATCATGTTCATGATATTTTTATTAATTCAAATTAAATTTGAGTTTTGTGCTATTGTGCATTACTAGTGACAATTAACAAAAGTTGTTTAGATGTTTTCCTTTTGCAACTTGTTTTCACTTCCTTGGGAATTAAGGTCATGCCTTCTATGGGGAGCTTGTGTAATATTCCTTGAGGAAATCATTCATCCATGTACAACTTGGTCCCATGTCTTCCCTATCCAAGTTGCCTAGAAGAAAAATATAATTCAAACTAAATTTTTAAGGAAGATAAGGAATTGATGCCATTTTTTCCTTGAAAGTATGTTATGATCTGTGAGAACAACATTTAAGGAAAGTACAATGCTTTAATATGGATGAATCTACTATCAACTTTTCATCTTTAGTCCCTAAAATTTCATCCATTATACAACTTTAGTTTGTGATTTTCTCATTAACATTGTGTAATTTTTCATCCACTGTGCGAGAAGTCTTAGTTCTTTAGGATGGATGAAAAAAATCAATGTACTTTATGAAGTTAAATTCAACAGAAGAGATCCTAATTGAACCTAATAGATTCCATATCTATAGCCTTAGCGGAATATCTAAAATGCAGTGTATAAATTTTGTGTGAGGGCATGGAGGAAAAAAAAATGTTTATGAATAATAGGCACATCGACAAAATCATATATTAAACCATTTCCTCTTGACCATGATATTTAAGGAATTTTTCAAGCTTTCTTTTTAGACCTATGTTTGTATTTTCTCGAACTTAAATATTACCTAAATATGATATATTCTAACTTTATGTTTCAAATCTTGTTTTCATATATTCAATTTGTCATATTTCCATATTCAATTGTCACTTTTAGATCATTATTATTAATGTACTTGGAAGTTTTGTAGTAGACTTCATTGTGGACATGTTGGGACAATATTTTATGATCACCCTAAAGAACAAAGACCCATGCAACCTCTTTTAAAAAATTTCATTCATTGTATAATTTATTTTTTCCAATTTTTCATACGTTGTGCAACATTCTAAAAACATAAGGCATTCCAACTTCCTTGGATGTTGTCCCTTGGAAACATATAAGCCAAGCTCTTGGGGAAAGCATGGCACCAATTCCCCTTTTTAAAGTAAGGAACTTGGTTAAGTTATTTTTCTTCCTTGGGCAACTTGGCCAAGGAAGTAGGACCAAGTTGCATAAGGATGGATGTAAAATTCCATGCGGAAATGTGGATAAACTCCCCAAGGAAAACATGACCTCAATTCATGTCAAAGAAATGTTTAGGCACAACTTGAAGACAATAAAACAACCAATGTCGCCCTAGAAATGTGATAATATTTTTTCCTACTTAAAGAAGGTGGTAATGTTGTGTGGAGAAATTGTGTTACTCAAGGGATCATATTTTCCTCAAGCAACACTAGTTGACCTTCATTGAAGAAGGAGGTAATGTTTAAAGGAAGTTATGATGCTTGGTAAACAATATTTAGTTGTTCTTCCCCAAATCATATTGTTGGCTTTGGACAACACAACCATTGTTCTACAACCATTTCCTAACCCAATTTGCCCAAGGAAGACCATATTTTTCATTTATTAGATTAAATGCAACCAAGAAGAAGATGTGGTTGCAAAAATATTTGAACCTTCTATGCCCTTGGCAAGGATAAAAGAAAATCTCAACCATGTTGTCATAATTTTTTCTTCAAAATTCAAATTACACCAACCATTTTTAAAACAAGTTTTCATAACTTGGATACAACCAAAAACTTTGAGAGAATGATTTCCTCTTGGGCATTCACAATGAGCATGTGTGCTTTTGCATTGGAAGCCATGTTACATTTAATATGTCATTACCATTTAATGCTTGCCGAAAATATTGCACCATGTCTAAACAAATTGCAATAGATAAAAAGGACCAACATAAACAAGGTGAAGCACCCACAAGGTTGCATGTTTATTGCAACATGATAAAATATGATCATATTGAAAAGGAGCAAATGTCAAAATCAAATTCAAAAATGCATGATAAATGTCAAAATTCATGGAATCAAATTTCATTTGTTAACCTCTCATAAATGTACAAAAATAAATGGTATACTTCACATTAGAAGGGTTGAAAAATACAAATGCATATACAGTTTTCATCACATCAAAAACATAATGTCATTATGTAAGACAGTTGCCAATTGGTCATCAAACTATTTAAATTGCACCAATGTCATTGGTCCTTCACAAAATTATTTTTTAAACCCCATGAACATCCTAATTAAATTGAATTAAACAAAAGACATATTTACATTACTTTTCTTGGCAAGAGAAAACTAAAATATAAATTGATTCAAGTTTTGAATGGCACCATTATTCACATTGTAAAATTTGAAAAAAACAATAGCACTAGCTTCATTGTCATGGTTGATGTTCTTCATTGAAGGTGCAACACTCATTTGGACCAAGGATTATGCTTTTCATGAATCCTTAAAGGCAATATATTTTGTAAATTATGCTTCAAATCATAAATTAAAATTTGACTTTTAAATTGTTTTAATTTTGATGTATGACTAAAAAAATTCCATTAAACTATAATGTAAAGGTGTACATAAACATTTTTCATATAATCATCATTTTTTAATAATTTAATTTAAAAAAATCCTTCAAATAGTGAAAAACATTGGGTAGATAGTTTTGAAAGTCTTTTTGAATATTTTGTATTCATTAGATTCTTTTCAATTGTGCTAAATGTTTCCATAATACATCAAAAATTTATATATATTTTGATCCAAGATTTTCAATATTAATTTAAATAACCACTTAATTCAATGAAAATTAAGTAATGGTTACGTTTTGGGGTGATTCATAATAGCCCATTTGGACCCACTAATGAACCCCACATTACAAATTGGTTTATTAACACATATTGAAACATTCTTCCACACCAATCACATAGATGATATTTTTTTTAGATTGACATTTTTCCATTAACAATAATATGTCAATAAACATAATTAAAACCAAACAAAGTTTGGACACCAATAGAAACAATTATAGGGACAAGTTCATCAAGGAGATTAAACACAACTATGTACATTAAATATTACCTATGTCTAAGCATACAAAGGTCCATAAATCTTCAACCTCTTTTCAATGTTCAATGTTGGATGTTACAACCCTAGTTGTTACACAAAATGATAATGAAAATAGGATTTAGATTGATGTTGACCCATTCTTCCTTTTTTTCATAATTAATGGAACATGGCTTTTGTGAAATTATTTAATATCCCACACAAGGCATTGAGTAATCAAATATTGATTTTTTAACACTCATTCATTATCAATTTGTTTGATTCACTAATACCCCCAATTACCAATTTCCTTGATATAATGATACCCACTTATTATGCATATGGGTCGATTTTAAATATTTAACTTTATAACCAAATTGATAACCACATAATATAATGTCATGTTAAGTTTTTACAGATTTAATAGGAATACCCCAAGTTAGTGACTTAGCCTCCCCCAAACAAACCACAATTTATATGTAGTTTTCACAATCACTAGCCCATGTAAATTAATTTCAAATTACGAAAGGAGTTGAAATTGGAAATAAAATTGGAAAAGTGTAGTAAAATGAATTGTATTAATGTTTAAGAATTCAATTTAACTTTGTGTAATGAAACATGGAAATATATAAATCAATTTAGGTTTTCATCAAATCACTACTTGGCCCATAAAGATTTTGTCAAGTAAATATCTATAATATATAACAAAGAAGTAAAATATTTATTTAGTTCTAACCAATTTCAAATTCTACAAGTTGGTTATGAATAACATACCCTTGGACCCTTGTTGATAGTTGGCCATTTTTCCAATAATTGGCCAACATAAATATTTAGATGTAGAAAGTAATATAGGTAGACCTAGTTTGCAAACCCAAATCGGTTACAGTTTATAAGGCTTGGCACTCATTTGGCCTTAAAAACTCTAAAATATTTTGTGAGCGTGTTAATAAATTATTAACACAACAATGAGTGTGGTGGTCATAACCTTATGAAAGTTGTTAGGGTCATATCAAGATGTTGTAGGGACAAGCTATGACCATGATTAACCATTGACTAACAATGTGGACAATACAAACCATGTGCCTTTGGAAAGTGTTGCCTAACACTTTGACCTTTTCCTCATATAACTTCCTTTTACTAAAAAATCAAACAAATTGACAAAGTTGTGATCACCATGTTGTAACTTTTAATCATTAACATTAGGAACCGCTTCAACAAATGGTCAAGGAACCAAAAGTGGTCAAATCATTTTCCTAAGTTTTTTTTAAAAAATGATTTCACAACTATAATTTTTTTTTCCTTCATGTTTATTGATTGCATGTTTTAATATATGGTTTGAAGTTTATTTTGAAATTTAAAAATGAAATTTGGAAAACACTAGTATTCCTAATATTGAGAGCCCTTTTAGGAATCACTTTTTAAGATTTTGCAAATTCATAATTAAATTATACTTACTCAATTAATTTCTTAATAAAAAAATAAAAATAAAATGATTTCAAAATAACATTAATAAAAACATTCCCAAGACAATTTTCAAATCATGTTTCAAATTAGTGTTCATGACCTTTTCAAGGAAAGGAACTAACATTACATTCATGAAACATTTTAAAAATGAAATGATTAGGAACATCAAAAAACATAATACTCTTGATATTATTCAAAATCATTACCTAATTTGCCTACTTATCTATCCTAGTTTAATATTTTAATTACCTAACCTAGGTTCTTGCTTAAGTTATCTAGCTAGCTAACTACTTATTTATGTAGGTTAGTTACATGTCTTTCTAAAATGACTACTCATCATGTAATCATAAAATCTTAATCGTGTAGGATTTTAATCATTAATCAAGACTAAATTTAGATATGATTACTTCATATGACTACATGATTAGGTTTAGATAGTAATTGTAAAATGTTCTAGTCATGGATGCCATGTTTTGACATAGTGATTGCTTTCAAATGCATTCCCACTTTTGAATTTAGGATCTTCAAATAATCACGTGAAATTTCAGCCCTTTTGGGTCTAGGTTTAGGGAACATAATTCTTTTCAAATCAATTGAAACATAGTTTTTGAAAATAATTCACCCTTGATTTGGTTAGGTTATATAGAAGTTATGGGCAAAAAAAAAAGTCCTAATTTTTTTAGATTCGTTTTGGGAGTCTTGGGAAAGATGTCATTTGTTATAATTGAGATGATTGGTTGTGAAATATACTTTTAAAATGAAGACATTTGGTGCTTCCTCCCAAGTTTGAGCCATGATGAATCTTTTGAATATATGAACCAAAACTAGCTACAATTGCACAAAACATTATCTTTACCAAGTTTATGTAGTTTGATTTGATTAAAAGTTCAATTTAGAAACTCAATTCATCTTTAATTTTATGTCAAAGGTCTTCTATAACCTTTTTGTTTTAGTACAAAAGTTAGAGATTATGCCCAATTTTTACAAGTTTTTTTAATAGTTCACAACAATAGACAATTTATTTCTATATTTTATAATAAGCATTTTAAAGGTGCATCAATGTCTTTTCATACCCTAGCTCCAACCGTTCCCATTTGTGACACACTAGGTTCCAAAAGGCAAGGCCAAAATTATTAGGTCATTGTTCATCTAGAAATTGCCGACTATGATTTGAATGATAACACATGATTAATTATGATTTTTTCCCATAAGACACTTTTAAAAGAATATATATGCAATTTTTCATTGTGCAGTAAATTAATATCCATTGATAAATATGAAGAATTATTTTTATTGAAAATTTTATCAAGCATTGATCCTTTCAATGTTGCATTTGTAATCAAGTTGTCACAATAAAGTTGTTTTACACCATTGACCTAACCTTGTCATTGCTTGATTTTTTTTCAATGTCCAACAAAATCATGGGATTATTTTGTACAATTAAAAAAATAACTATATCCATAATCCGCCATGGCACTATTCATAATAGTTTAACTATCAACTTTTGAAATAACTCAATTGAAAATTTACATGTTCCTCATGGTTATCCAAACCATTGTTATTTCATTACCTTTTAAATCATGAATTTTTTTCATTTGCCATGCCCCATGTTCACATTTTTTAGAACTATGCTAAAATTTCTTCCTCCCCAACAAATAAAAAAGAACTCCTCATCATCATTCTTGCGGTGGAACCAGATAGGCTTGGGCTTGCGACCAAATCAACAAGCAAACCAAGTGAAATGGTCTAGGAATAAGTTCAAGGAGTGGCATGAGTAAAAGGAAGTGAAACACTTTCTACCACAATGTGAAAGACATAAAGAGACAATTTCAAAGTGCCTAACTTGACTACTAGTGCCTTGTCCTTGGCCCTTTATGTTTGGAATGTCTTGACTATGGGTGTTTACATTACATTTATTTTCCCACCAATCACACCAAATATTGTTGTAAGGTGTTCAAAATGGGATTACTAATTAAGGTTTACGGGTAAAAAATAATTAAATCCATAAAGTAATTTTGTTTAATGTGCACTATGCATACACATTCTAATGATGGATTTATATCATGTAAAATTCAATATAATCTTATGGATTTCATATGGTTTCCCCCTATGGATGTTAGAACATTTAGATTTATCATAGGGTAATGTATTAGCAACATGTGACATTACATGACCTTGTGAATTGAAAGTGGAACTCAAGGTTCAAGAGTAATGTTGTATTGTGAGAACATTACCTTGCGTAATAAATGAGACATGCCTCTATGGTGGGGTTGTTGTCAACTTCTATGGGCCCACCTCATGCAAGGACATTTTCACAAAATGAGATGCCTTGGGGGGGGCCAAACTTATCATGCAAGAGAGAACAATGTATTTATCTTATAATATTTTTTCCAAACCCTTTACAATACAATCTATAATTCAACCTTCCAACCTTCATAATGAATATCTTTCAAAGTGGAAAGGATTTCAAGTGAGACCTTTTTCATATGGAGAACAATTGAAACAATTGAATTCAACACATTTAAAATTGATTCCTAGTACCAAGGGGTCAAAAGATAGTACGTATCATACACATGTTGAGGTTGAAAAAGAGGTGGGGACATTTTGCTACCTATGTTGACTCCAATCTTCCTCTTCCCCCCCCCCAAGGTGGGGGATGTTTTCTTACATATGTGGTTCCAATCCCCCTCTTTCCCCCAAAGGTGGGGGATGTTTTCTTACATATGTGGTCCCAATCCCCCTCTTCCCCCAAAAGGTGGATATTTTGTTGCGTATTTTGAGGTGGGGGTATTGTTGGTTAACTCCCTTGCTCCAAAGGAAAGGTACAAGTGAGGGCATTCCCAAAACAAAGGGGCTTAGGACATACCGTGATAGTTGTGGAGGACACTAATAAACTCCCCTACTGAGCTTTGTCCAAAGCCTATTTTTGGAGCATTGTAAGGTTTTGCTTCATGCACAGTTTGTAATATGGCTCCTCTTTTCTAGGAGGGATATTCATGGATGTAAGGCACCTTCCAAACATACTAACAAATTTTTTGAGAGTGCTTTATTACATGGAAAATTCTCCTCCACCATAAACTCTAAGGCTTGTTTCCCATGGTATATAGACCAAACATAAAATACCTAATGTGTAACTACACACACAAAATTACTTGGGCATGGATATTGCAATCTTAGTGGTGGCATTTTGTAATAATTTGACGGAAACCAAGTTGGTTACCAAGGTTCCATGACAAGATTTTTTTTTTTTTTTTCCTACCCATCTACCAGAAAAGAGGGGGCCAAGCTCCCCGCCCCCCGCCCCCCATTGGTGTAAGGAGTCGGCCCTGAAAATTGGGAAAAAATGAAATTGAAGTGACCCAAAAAGCTCCTCATCCTAGGTTTCTTATTTTTGGTAACAGCCCAATCCTGGGGCTTTAGAACATACATAGCTATGGTCAATTGCATGCAACATAGTGAATTGGTTTTTCTAAGGTCTATTTCCAAAGGAAGGAAAAAGGTGGCTAATTTTTGCACTATGGGTACATATTCTTTTGAAAAAAAAGGGGGAAATTTTTGCTTTTAAAATGTTGTTTATAAAAAATGTTGTCAAAAAATTGTGAAAAATCATCAAAGTTTTTGAAATCACAAAATTGTCACCAAAAAATAGAAAAGGAAAAAAGAAAAAGAAAAACCGTGGTTGTAGTGGGCCCTCAAAATATTCTCTCTTTCTCTTTAAAACCAAAAAGAATAAAGCCTCTACCATCATCAACATTCTACATTAGCATGGAGATGAAACCCTGCCAATCATAAATAAACCAAAGCACCCCAAAAAAAGGGGGAATACAAAGAACAAAATGGAAGGACCAATGGCCAAGGAGACAAAAGAACCACCGAAGCATGTGAACCATGAGGGGAACATCAAGTTCCCAAACCCCCTCCTATTGCAAGAAGCATATCAAATAAGAAAAAATTGGGAGGAATGGAGGAGATACCTGCAAATAATATTGCTTCATGTACAACAAGGAACCTGTAAATGGTGACTTCCATTGTTTCTCCCTTCAGTGAAATAGAAGCTACTATACTATAAAGTGGGCACTTCTTGTAGATTTTCCAAACATTTCATTCCAAGTGAGAAATTAAGTGAACAACATCATTTTAGAATTGAAGTTAAACACAAAGGCAAATAAGGTTTACAGTTTAGGGTTAGGTTGAGGTAGATATTCAATTCAGTTGAAGCCTATTGCAACCAAATAAACATTTTCTAATTAAGTCAAGCCAAGCAATCACCCATTTGATCCAGAAGCCACGAAATTAAAAGAGAGTTGTTGGGCCTGCCCCCCACAGGCACAGGGACTATCGCATTGGATCCAACTTTTGGAAGTTTTTTGACCTTATTAGAACCGGTTTCACATTAGCTGAACCGATTTCTTTGGTGAAAGTGTTTAGACTGTTTAGATTGGAACGGAATTTTTTTGGTATTCAGAGTGTGCACACAGTTGGGTAGATGTACAACAGTTTATCTATTGGCAGGGCCAGCGTGTTTTGTGATGGGGCCTTGTTTACCTGCGTAAGGGGAGGTTCCAGTACTTGTGCATTCTACTGAGGTTTGGGAACACCCTCAGGCTCTCACGCACTTGGGTGCCCCCTCCCTCAGGAGAACGGACTTGTATGGGAACCATACCCTAATGCTTGATTATGCAATGGTTGAATATAAAATACTAGTGGTAACCCTTGCTTGCAAGGCACAGACGGTTTTCAAGTGTGGCACATTTCAAGTGGTCGTAAGGTTACTTCAAACTTGGAACACCCACTAAATCAGAGTTAAAATAAAAGCCTGGGTAGTAAATTTTAGGACTTTTTATTTATCAACTAAGCATTGGCATCTAAGCTCCACAAATGAAAACGTGTGCAAATGTAAGTTGCTTGCTCTATGCTTGTTGCAGGATAAATTTGACTAATACTCTCATAAATTGGAAAGCAAAAAAATTGGTCACGGGCCTTGCCTTGCTTTTTTGCACATGCCATATAAGCCCACCTCCTCAACCAGGTGCCTAGCTACTAGGTGCCACCTACTCTACCCTACGTTCCTCTAGCTTACCCTAGGATAGCTACCTAGTCAGGTTGGGTAGGTACTAGGTACCTAGTATGAATATGCGAAGAGAGAGGGAGAGAGAGTCCAAATCCGGCGTACCGACAGAGACGAGTTTGGACGGACAGGAGTCTCCGATCGGATCATCGGACGGTGCACACAGGCGCTAGGAAACAGCGAACGCGGTTGTTGATGGAAGACACTAAATGGGGGCGGAACAGGAGACAACGACGAAGGAGACGGATTGGACGGACAGGAGTCTCCGATCGGATCATCGGACGGTGCACACAGGCGCGAGGAAACAGCGAACGCGGTCGTTGGAAGGAGAGAAGGGAGTGCGGGGCGCGTGAGAGGTGGAAGGAAGCAGATCGGTTGTTGCCGGTGGGGTCAATGGCGCACTGGCATCGGCGGCGGCAACAGTAGCACCGGCAGCGATGAGGAAGCAGTTCAGAACTAGCAATGAAGGAAGGAAGGAGGAGAAGAATATTCATGGATGCGAGAATTTGTGCTCTTGTTTCCGGCCGCGGCCTTGCGCGGTGTTTACGGTTGGATTGGACGGGGGCTACTTGCACCGCTGGTTGTGGTGGTTACACTGCCGCTGCTGGTGGAGATGGTTGTTGAGATCGGACAGGGGAGCTGAGAGAAGGAAGAAAAGTAGGTCACATGTGTATGCAAGTTCTCTTTCTTTCTGTCTCTCGCGACATATCTCGTCTTGCTGGAGCACGATGATGCTTTTTTCGAGGGTTTAGGGTTGTGGGAAGATGGAGTGATGGTAAAGTTTGGAAGCTTATTCGTGGTGATTGAGATGCACGAAGAAGGTGCATGAGGAAGTTCGAGAATCGGTGAACGAGAGGAGATGCCCTAAATTATGAGCTGGAAGTGGAAAGGGGAGGAGAAGCTAGGGTTTTTAGGCGAGTTTGTTTTAGGAGGAACAAGTTGGGAGCAGCGAGAAAGGATTGGGAAGTTTCGAAGCTTTTCAGGGTGCGAGAAATCACCGAGCACAGAGTCATAGCTTCTTGGGTAAGTAAAATACATATGGAAAGAAGGTGTCAAGAGAAGATCTTTGCAGTAATCGACGTTGCGTGCTGTAAGCATGTGTTCTCAGTAATAAAGTAGGGTCCGTGTGTGAGAAGGTTTGACAGGATTTGTTATTCGCTTTAGTGAAACACCAGAACCTTAGAATGAGAGCTTTTGCGCGGTTTAAAGAGTCAAATCATGGTCTGCAACCTTCCTGGGATACTGGGGATGCTGGGGTGGCTTTTTCCACTGAGATAGGTGAGAGGAATGGAAGCTGTTCTTATGTGTTGCATGTGCCTTTCATGTAGTTGGTGCTTTGTTGAGTTTGTTGGAACTCAGTAATACCTGCTGCTGCTGCTGCTGTTGTTTTTAGAAATCTGTGTCCAGAGAGCTTAATCAGACTCTTCATGGAACAGGAATTTCCAAGGGCTGCTGTCAATGCCTTCATCAGCTGCATCAGAGATAGAATGAATCTACTGTTCTCATCTTGAGAAGGGTTTCCTCTTAAACTGTGAGATTCTTGTGAAGACTGTCCTCAGATGACCTTTTATAGTATTCCCAGATGCAATAGGTAGCTGGTTGTGTTGTTTCAAGGTCAAAGAGTTGAGGAGAGTCAGTGGCTGAAGATTTCTTGAAGGAAGGAGACTGAAATGGTTCTTTTACATCAGGGGTCAAGAGAATAATGTGACAGATTTTGAAGGGCCGATTGTGTTGCCACAGTGTTTTGAAAGGAGGCTGTGACACTCTAGGAATGTTCTTATGAATTCTTGATTCCACATCTGTGGACAGAAGAGCAAATAATGATTGAGGACAAGGGACGGAGCGGCATCATGAAGAAGATTTCGGGATCTATGACAAAGTCACGAAAAGATCCCCCAAAACCATTGAAGCGGGGAGATGTCCACTTGTATGGGGATTTCAGTCCTTATGCTGGAGATCAGCTAACTTCTCCTCAAGTAGCAACCTCTGTCCATAATGATGGACGCAGACCCACAAAAGAAAATTTGACCAGGAAATCAAGCCTTGGAGTGGGAGGGAGGGATGTTGCCAAAGAGATGGAGGAACTTTGTGAATTATTAGGTGTGGAGTTCAATGATGGCCTTGGTATACCTGTTGATTTATGGAAGGCACAAAAGTCTCTTGGCAAACAACCTGCATCTCCAATCAGCAGTCAGCCTGTTTCTCCCATAGGTGCACCTTGTTCTTCTACTTATTCTTCCTCAGATGGGGATGATTTTAGATTTGATTTGCAGCCCACCAGTTTTGATCTAAGTTCCCCTTTTGCATCTCCTATTCTGTCTCCTGTGATGTCTCCTGGTAGATATGCTGGAGAAGAGCATGAGAAACAGCTGTCTCCTGCTCCTAGACAGTCTACTCCTCCTCTTGACATACCTCAGAAGCCTATAGACCATCCTCAAAAGACTGCAGATCACTTTCATCCCTCATCTGGGTCTGCTTTTCGGCACTTGAAAGAGACTTCAATTTCATGTGGACCAAAATCCCTTGAAGGACACTCTGAAAGTGGGAAACATGCAAATGAAGGGGTCAAGGCAGAAGTCCTGGCAGGGGATGGAAGTGGAGTCAGGGTTGTGAAGGATTCTTTGACAATGGAAGTGAGATTACCTCCCTTGTTGGTTGGACCAGTACACACAGATGTAGGACATGTTTCTGTCAAAGATTCAGCAAGGAGTCCAAGTAGATCAATACACTGGCATACTCGAAGTCCTCCACCAGTGGAAGCCATAAACCTCAACTCTGTGCCTGCACTTTCAAATGCCTTGGATTCTGCACAGCAGCCTTTGACTGAACCATTTCTGGATGTGTCTCCAGTAGATGACACTGCAGATGTGGTTCCAGGAATAGATTCCAAGCTAGAAAGTGACTTCACTTTTGTGGTGCCGAAAGACAAACTGCCACACGTGCAACAGAAGAACCTGTCATTTTGTTGTGAATGGAGGAAAGGTGATCTATTGGGCAGTGGATCTTTTGGAACTGTGTATGAAGGACTTGGCAACAATGGATGTTTCTTTGCAGTGAAAGAGGTGTCTTTGTTAGATGAAGGCAGGCAGGCTAAGCAGGCTATTCTACAACTTCAGCAGGAAATTACCCTTCTGAGTGAACTGAAACATGAGAATATTGTTCAGTACCTGGGCACACAAAGAACAGAGGACAAACTTTACATCTTTCTAGAGCTTGTAAGCAAAGGGTCATTGGCGTCTCTGTACAAGAGGTATCCCATGGTTGAGGAACAGGTTTGTGCATATACTCACCAAATCCTTCATGGTCTCAAATACCTCCATGACCGCAACATCATTCACAGGGATATAAAATGTGCAAACCTTTTGGTGGATGTCAATGGAGTAGTCAAGCTTGCTGACTTTGGAATGGCCAAGGAGCTAGATAAGCTGGACAAGCTAAAGTCTGTTAAAGGAAGTCCATACTGGATGGCTCCTGAGGTGATTGATTTCACGAAGACTTATGGTATTGCAGCTGATATTTGGAGTCTGGGTTGTACAGTGCTGGAAATGGTAACTGGGAAGCCTCCTTTATCAGAGCTAGACTGGCCAGTAGTTCTTTGGAGAGTTGGACATGGGGAGGCCCCACCCATCCCTGAGAATTTGTCAGTTGACTTAAAAGATTTCATTAAGCAATGCTTGGAAGTGGATGTTAACAAGCGGCCCACTGTTGATATTCTCCTTCATCACCCCTTGGTTTGTAGTAAGCCCATGTCTGGTCCTTTCAAGCTTATAGCTATGGCAGATCTCAGCACCATTGCAGAGGACAAGTCCTTTCACTCCTCAACAATAGGGAATACTGATCCTGCTGGTGGAGAGGTCAAGAACCATACTGAGGATGCTGTGTTGAGAGTTGTGAGGGGGAGACAGGGCCGTTCGATGAGAACTATACGGAATGATCTCAGCATGAGCTCTAACTCTTATGGAAATCCTTCATGATCAGTGTTGTCCATGGTTGGCATTTTCTCACTGAGAATGGGCGTGAGTGCAGGAGGCAGTTGCTATGCTGCCACGAATTCTTGGATTAGCCAGTTTAGAAGTGTCTCTTTACACTAGGTTCACCTTCTCTCTATCAGAAACCTATGTAGAGCCTGCTGATGTCCATTCATTTTGCAACTTCTTCTTGTGGCCCTCTCCTGCCAACAGCAAACCCATGTGAGTGTTCATGGTGGAAATAGGCATAGGTAGATGGTGTTCTTGCCTAGCTCAGGCACAAAGGATCACCTGAGATTACTCATGGTTACTTGACAATGCAGGCTAGGAGTACCTCCAAGGCCAATCTCCAACAGGATTCAGATCCAACTGTTTTATTTTGTATTCCTCCCAGGGGTTTGAAGCCAACCATGGATGGATATCCTAGACTCTAAAGGTGATCTGTGAATTGACCATTATCTTTACAGTGTTTGGGGTACTTCTCTTGTGGGTGGGAGCTTGACATGTATAAGACAAAATAAGGTACTTCTGTTGTACATGCTTTTACTTTGCTCTTTGAGTTTTGATGTTTGATGGGATGGAGAATAGCCCTGGGCTGTGTTTTCTAACAAAATGGATGAATGCTGAATGAAGAACTGAAATATTAGTTTCTCCTTGATGTCTGCAGAGAAGTGAATTTGGGACTTCCTAGCAATAAATCTTGTAAAATACAGGCAATGACTGAAGCAGTTTTCAGTGAAGTGTTTGTCTTAGTTGCTCATGAGGCTGGAAGAAACTTGAAGAATGGGCTTTATTGCCATGTGTGACCGAGATTCAACTATGTCACTGGCAGGTGAGGCATGTTGTTAGCAGTCATGTGTCATACACAGTTAACCAACTTAACAAGAAAAAGGGTCGTGAAATTGTTCTTATGGACATGGGAATTTGGAAGAAGAGAACAACCTACATAAAAGGTTCCACTTTCTATACACCTGTATTGCTTTGGAAATCTGGGAGTAGAAGGATCTGAGGATTAGAGGATGTAGCTGAAGGAGCTTGGTGTTGCAGAACTTGATTTTGTAGCATTTTAACAGTGCATATTAATGTTCAAACCATTGCACCTTCTAAGAACATTTTGTTTTCAATTGGGAATGTGAGCTATCAGTCTATGGTCCAGTCTTATAGGTCCCTAGAACCATGGCAACTGTGAGTGTAAATGCCATGTATTTGAAGCCAGGAGTTGTTGGCTCAATGTAATTTAACCTGACAGAGCTCAAAGCCTGTCTCAGAAACAAATGAGAATATCCATTTGACTGTCTGGGTATTGGAAAATGTTGTTGGCAAATATTTCAGGAATGTTCAACAGGCAATGGTTTTTATTTTATGCACTGAAGATCAATTTGGTTTCTGGTCTTCATCAGTCTCTGTCTATTTAGTGTCCTTATTCAAAATGAAAGTTTTGTGGTAGTGTATGGGACCAGAAATGAACCAATTGAAAAGCATGCAGTGCTGCATATCTAACTTCATTGTCCTCTGAGCTCAGAAGAGAACTTCATTGTCCTCTGAGCTCAGATTTGTTCAAATTCAACCTCAATTCAAGAGGGAACAAAGGACCCAAGCTTATGACTAAGGTTGGATATTTTGATCAGGGTAAAGCCCTAGTGTGGGGGCATTCCCAAAATAAGGGGCCTAGGATGAGGTGGAAGCTGAGTTGGCCCTGCATTTTAGGAATGCCCCCCTCCCGGGGGCTCTAACTCTTCCAAAGCACAAGGTGAATATTGTCATGAAAGGGAACTTTTGTAGACCCCCAAGGTATAGGAGGAAAGGGTTCTTACAACTACTCAACAATGGGAGAGATCCTACACCTATAAGTAGACAATTTCTCTCCCACTCTTATGGAGTAGGTGGAAGATCCCTCCTCGAAAAGAGGAGGGATATTGATCTATGAAGCAAGGTAGTTTGTTTTGCTTTGTCTCGCAAACCACAGTGCTTCATGCTGCACTCTTGGTATTTTTGGAAGCTCTTGATGAGTAGGGGTGCACTGACTTGGTTTGAGACTGTTTGCAACTACGGTGTGGAAGTTATTGATTATTGAACCGTTTTCTCAATGAAAACTAGATAAAATTGAAACTGAAAACTACACTGGAATTTGGGGGCATTCTTGCTGTTGGTGGAAACCCTGGGCAAGTCAGATTCAATAAAGTTTATTTCACAATTTTCAGAGCTAAGGTGTTTAAGATATTGATTTTTTGAGTGGATATTGAGTGCTGGAAAAAAAAATAAAAAATTGCAGAAATTGGGTTTGGAAGGAAAAATAAGTTGAGACCCTCAATGTGTTCACATTGTTGAATTTAAAAGTTTTCAATTCTGAAGATTAAAGAATGTGTTCACACTTGAGTCAACAGCAGAGCCTACACTAGTATACATGGACATAAGGTGACCTCCAATTACATTAGGAAATGTCTCTTGGTGTTTTACATTAAATAAAGTAAAATTAGCATAGAGTTTGGACACATTCAATGGCATCATTCTACATGGTAGTTAAAAATTTCATGCCTAAGCATTCTTATTCTTTCAAAAATTATTGAATACAATGTTCCTGTGTTCTCAGCATTGAAATTTCTACCCTGATTGCTGGATTACCATGGCAAGTTCAATGCAGCAGTGTCAAATAATAGTTTTGTTTTGAAGATTCCATGTGGAAATGTACGATAATTCTGAATATTCTCAGGGCATTTTCATTCACAAACTTTTGTTCTTGAGAAAAAACAGTTTGTGATAATTTCTGCACTGCTGAAAATAATATTTAATCAGTGTTGTAGCTGGTAAGATCATCCCCATTATTTGTCTCTAAGTGTGTCCAAAATCCAAATAGTCCATGTGACCTCGGAAAGGCCTTTTAAGTTGTGTAGTCATAAGCTAGAATCATTCATGGTTTTTAATTCCATGAAATTAAAATTCATGGAAAGAAATGGAATTGTAGTGTAGACCAGAGGTTGATGAAAGTTAAAATGATTAGAAGAAACAGTTGCGAGTCCATTGCTTTTTTTATGTCCTCAATCGTAAGGAGTTAAAAACATACAAATATGTTGAGGGTCTTTACAATTGCTGTAGTTTTTAGGGTTTGAAACCCTTGACATGTAAGTTGAATGATTCATGGAATCCCATTTACAATCTCTAGTCACAACATGTATTGTGATCCAAAGATTTGAAATTTTGAATCAAAGTGCTTGACGACAAACCATAGATGGAAGTTCACCATCACAATATTTTGAAGATAGAGGTACATAATGAACAACATATATGACCATTCAAAATAAATATTTTGTTCAAAAATCATAATTCGTTCCCTTCTTTACATGAATTCTTTGCTTGTCAGTTGGAGACATTACTTTTGATACACTAAGGATCACCAAATGAACAACCAAATAGGTAGTAATGGGTTTGTGAGCACTGTCATCTCCTTTGGGGGCATCCTTACTTTACATTTCTACTACAATGGATTTCACCAGCAAAAGAGCATATGGGCATAAGCAATGAAAATTCTGGTTCATTTATAATTTAGTGCAATCTTGGGATGAGAGGTTCCTAGGCAAGTGCTTTAGCTTTATTGTGCTCTCATTTTGATTTAAGAGGGTGTGCATCCCATAACAGGCCAATTTCCACTTTCAAACTGTTGTTTGTGGCTATGAGAGTAAATTTGTGTTTTGCCCATGATTTTGCATTTGACCTATGCAATTACAGGAGACTCAACTTACTTGAAATTTTACAATTTTCTGCAAAAGGTTAAAATTCTATTTAGATATAAATTTGGCATTCAATCCTTTTGAAGGCAGTCAAAAATTGTTATACCAAATGTCAACAAAAAGGCTCTTTGCATAGGCCTTTAGATGGACCTAGAACTGGCCTCGAGCGGAGAACCAACTAACACTGGTTCATCCCGAACGTGTCCAGTACTTCAGGTAGTGTTCACTGCTGACACACTAGGAACAAGCTGGAGCGCTGTGATTATGCTTCTAACAGTTTAAAAAAATGAGAAAATAATTAAATAATGATTCATTACAAAATATTTTCTGCACTTCTAATTCATAATGGGGGTTTTCTAAAAGTGCCCCACTGGGTTTTCTAAAAGAGCATTATGAGAGCATCTCCAGCGGTGCTCAGTATGTCACCCAAAAATATTTTTCACATCCAAGTTTAGTTATGTAATCTTTTGCAACCCCACCCATAGAATTGGAGCTGGGACATTAAATAGGTGGGGGACTACTAATAGCAAACCACCTGAACCAATGACTATGATGGGCTAATAAGAAACAGTGAGCAGTAGTTAGATCATATTTATTACACCATTTTTCTGCAGGTGCACAACGATGCTGGGCCGTTTACCTGGCACGGCAACCTGCATGCACACACTTATGCTGAGCCAAAACCATTTTCCTGAGCCAAACCGGCAAATGTTCATCCAATTTTACTGTGCAGGATCACATACTGAGCACCGTTGGAGATGCTCTGACAAGGTGACACTGTACCTCATTGGGTGGTCAAAATCAGATACTAGCATACCTGTCTCAGGACCTAAACACACAAAACATTGTTAATTGTACTGTGAGTCTGGCCAAAGAGGGGGCCAATTATGAAGCAGTATTTATGTGAAATTTGCCTCAAAAACACCCCTAACATTCTAGTGCAGTGATAGCTAGACCCAAACCTAGATTGAAATCTGGCAATTCTTTGCCACTAAAAAATTCGCTTCCTAAAAGGTTTTTGGCAATAGTTTGCCAGGCAGGTCTCTCACAAAACATTTTGAGCATGCTAAGCTCTGGTTGAAGCTTAACCAAACCCATATGAAACGTTGTTCAAATTGGAATGTCCAACCCAGGCCTGAACTCAATGTATAGGGTGTGAGAAATGGATTTTGTAATTAAAGGTTTCAGGATTTTTTTTATCAAGGGATCAGGTTGGGGATTATTACCTCTCTAGTAAGGGAATTTGGATATAATGCTATTAGGTATCTTGAACATGTTCCTCACACCTGGAGTACCAATCAGTAAGTTGAATGAGGCCTACCATTAATTAAGTATTTCTTGCACTCCTGATCAATACTTTCATTAATTAAATTAACTTGGGAGGTTTCCCATAGATCAAGATTATTAAAGTAACTTTGAATAACCTTGTCCTATACCCCATCATTAATTAGAATTGAGAGAATTACATGTCCAGTTCAACTAATTTTAGGATGATATAGTTCCTAGTAGTGCATGTGAGTTATAGAAGAAGTGAGTGGTGTTGAAATTATTAAGATGTTGTCATTGTCGTGTACAATATTAGTTAAATGTTAGTTTACTTACTGTCATCAACATGTTTCCTCTAAACATGCGACAATGCTTTTTTATAGATATTCAAACCTTGGGGTTTTGGAAATACAATTCTTGTATCATTTTATAATGGTATCAAAGTTATAGAAAGCTACATGGGTATTGATTTTCTAAAGTTTGAAAGTTAAAAGGGTAGTGATTTGTTGAGTTTGATTTTGAAGTTGCTTTGAGTCTATATTATTAAAACTTGTAGAGAGCTTTACATTATTGTTGGTTGTAATCAAAGGGCACTATAATTGTTTATTTATTTTAATTAAATTTTTAAAGTATGCGTAGTCAATATGTTTGGACAAGAAAATAGTATAGTTGAAAACAACAAATTAGAAGGGGAATCAAATATGATTTTTGGAAATTTTGAATTTAGACAATCTTGAAACGAAAAGAATTGTGGGAGTTTGTGTAGCCAAATGAAGATGACACACCATCTATTATTTGGTTCTTTTTTATCCTAAAATTGTTGATATGATTAGGAGGGCCAAAATGAAAGCTTTGCCCATAATTATGTTGTCCGTAAAAAATCAGATCATCCCTTATATTTTCAACGTCAAGAATCTTAAAGAGTGTTGGGATGTCTTGAAGAGATGTTTTGAAATGTCTTAACAATGCTAGAAGGTTGACTATTCATCACAAGTTTTCCAACCTCTTCATGGAGGAAGGATCTAGTGTTGTAAATTTTATGCATAATCCAAAACATTGTCAACTAGTTAAGTCGCTTTGGTGGGCTACTTGATAAGTGCATCATTGTGGAGCAAATCATAAATGTTTTACCATTTAGTTTTAATATTTTAGCTAGAATCATTTCTAGTGAGAAAGACATGCCAACTTTTGAAGAAATTGTCATGAGTCTAGAATTAAAAGAAAACATGAATCCAAATTGTAATCGTCACCATAATGAAGAAGCTCTTGTCTTCAAGTTTCAAAAGGTGCTTCAACAAAGACAAGGCGAACTGCATGGAGGATTCAATTGCATAGTTAGCAATAACCATGCTAAAAGTTTTGAAGGACTTGGGAATTCTTCCGGTCTTTACAAGTTGACAACTCATGTTTCCAATGTAGAGTTGAACTTGGTTGAAAATCTTGAAGAAGTCTTTCTATGGCGCAAAAGATTGGGACATCTGAGTTTCCAGAATGTATTCCATTTGAAGATAAGAAACATAGCAATTGGGTTGTCGGAATTGCCACTTGTTTCATCAACATGTGAATGTTGCCAATTGGGGAAACAACATAAAGAACAATTCCCAAGGAATAATGAGAATTGTGCATCTCAAATTTTGGAGTTCATTCACATAGATTTGTGTGGCACATTAAAACATTCTTTTTAGGGGGTTCAAATTATTTCATCACATTTACAAATGATGGGCGTACTTTCTTAAATATAAAAGCGAAGCATTGACAAAGTTCAAATGCTTCAAAGTTGAAGTTGAAAAACAAATTGGTAAGAACATAAAAGTTTTTTGATCAAATTAGGGAAGGGAATATCTTTCAACTAAGTTCAACAATCTTTGCAATGTTTTAGGTATCTAGAGGCAAATCATTCAAGCATGTTCACCACAACAAAATGGGGTGGTAGAACAAAAAAATAGGACAATTCTTGATAGAACTCGATAATTGGCTTTCGGTTGCAATTTACCAAAATTTCTTTGGATTAAAACCGTTAATGTTACAAACTATCTAGTCAATAAGTCACCTACCAAAGCCAATTCTAGCATTTCCCATGAAGAAATGTTTTATTACATAGTACTTAACTTGTCCCATCTTTGTGTTTTTGGTTGTGAGGCATATGTACACATAGGTAAAAAAGATAGGGAATCAAAGTTATCCCCACAAGCCATCAAATGTATATTTATTGGTTACGATCATCAATCCAAAGCTTATAGGTGTTTCAATCCCATTTCTAGAAAAACTCTCATCACCATAGACATACATTTCAATGAAAATATGTTTAGTCCTACAAATAAAATTAAGATAAATGGTTTAGATCATGTAGAAGATATAGTTATCCAAAGTCTTGGGTCATCAAGTTGGACTAGTTCATCTCTTGACATTTCCACTAATGTTAAAATACAAGCTAGAATCCATATACACCCAATTGAAAGCTCACCTAGTCATGATGCAATAATAGATGATAGTTCATTTGAAGATAGATTAGTGTCACAACCTACAAGTAATACTATGACTACATAGTAGTCTAAAAATGAAGTTTTTCCTTTTTTCATTTTATGATAGTCTACACAGATCCACAGCACACCAACACATTATCGTAATTTCTTTGGCGTGGGTGAAACAATTAAGGAATGTTAGAGCTTTAATGAGGTTATCAAAGTTCAACGATGACAACATGTGATGGATAAAAAAATGGAGTTTATACAATATGAAAAATCACATTCGTTGAAATCACACTACCTTACAACTAAAATTTAAAAAAAAATTCATATACAATTGTTATGCAACTATCCCTTGGGTATTTATTTTGCAACTATCCCTTTACAAATATGGTGTATTAACAAATAAATTACCACATTAGAAAATCAGTTTATTGTATGATAGTTGCAAGTGAGTTGAAAATGAGTTTTTTATACAATAATTTATACACATTGTACATACATATGTAGTTAACCATGTTTGACTTTTTTAGGAATTGCATTATAATTGCATGTGGCAATTATTTAGAATTATTATAAATGTATCACTAAAACAATAATTATGTTGCAACTAGTGTACAATGTACATACATGTGATCATGCACATGTTCACATTTTCACCACCCATTATGGGATACATTTGCAATTAATTTTCGATTATGATTCCCATTGATACAATTAGTATGGTCATTAGTGTGCCACTATTAAAGTACTATTGTTCAATTATGTTATGATTATAATACAACTATTTATAACTTAGTAAGGATACATATTCGTTAGTTATTTATATTTTCATCATATTGGTTTCATTTTGAGTGATTGAAAATGTTATGGGAACGTTATTTCAAGTTCTAGACATCATCTTTGAAGTGCAAAGGAAAATGAATAATGAAAAAATAACAAGAAGAGAAATAAACTTTCCAATTTACAAACACGTTTTTTTTCTTTTCTTTGGACCCCTCCTATTTCCAAACCTCATAATTTTCTTATTTCTTATTCATTTTAAACGATGTAAAGTGCTATAGGAGTGCCACCTAAAGTTCTACAAATCATATTTGAACTTTAATAGTAACATAATAACATACAAGGAATTTTGTTAGTGTTTGGGAATTAGCCTTTGTTGCATTTGATGGTTTGTTTTTTTGAGTTCTTAACACCCTTTACTTTGAGAGGCCATAACTTTCTCAATTCTATTCCATTTTTGACGATTTTTTGTTCACTAAATGTGACAATATGAAGGGTTCAAGTTTGTTTAAACACCAAAAACAACAGAGCCCTCCCCTTGGATTTGGCTTGCTTTGAATGCATAAGTGTTATAGTTGCAACTCAATTTGCAACTAATGATTAATTAAAAGATTTAACCCATATGTTTTTTCTTCGAATCCCATATTATAAACTATATAAAAAAGGCTTGTTCTCTTATGTTTTCACATTAAAATAAATGTGCCATTTTGGGATGAATTTAAAAAAACTTCACTTAAAGGCAAACCATAAAATAAAAAATAAAATTTCATGGCTATTCTTTAATGCATTTAGTCTTGTGCTTTCCTACTTGTTTACCTTCTTTACTAGGTAAGTAACTAGGTCCTACTTTTCTACCTATCTATGTAGGTAGGTAGGTAGGTCCTAGGTAAATATGTAGGTATGTAGGTTTTAAGACCTACCAACCTACCTACCTATGGTTAAGTACAACCTACCTAGCTATTAAAATAAATATTTTTATTTATATATTTTTTCCAAAATATAATTAATATGCCATGTGAATTTTTTGATTGTGCCATGTGTCATAATCTCGAACCATCATTAATAATTATAATGGATGATGTAGATCAATATTTTGAAAAACAATTTATCCAAATTTTTTCATAATGCCACATGGTAGATTTTAATAGATGGATGATAATTATTGACATCAACATGACATCATGGGTGTAGTTATAATGGAGTTGCATAGTAGTTGAAATCAATTGTTTTGATTGAATTGTAATTGAATTGCAATGAGTTGCACCGTATATATGGTAAATTGCAATTCTAAAATTCATGCAATTTTTTTGTTAGCACTCATGACATATAAATACAGTGAGTTGCAAGTGTCTTTTGCAACTCAAAAATTGAATTGCAAGGTTAGTTGCAAAACACCCTTTTTTTTCATAGTGATACAAAAAAAATGATATTTGGGATTTAGTGGAATTATTAGTTGGAAAAAGGCCAATTTTTGGCAAGTGGGTTCACAAACTGAAATAAGGGCCAAATCATGTGGAGACTTACAAAACAAGACTAGTTGCAAGGGGTGATGAACAACATGTTGGGATAAATTTTGAAAAAACATTTTCTCTCCTTGCAAAATGGGGAACACTACGGATGATTTTAACCTTAACTACCCAATCAAATTGGGAATTATTTCACTTAGATGTGAAAATTGTTTTATTGTACAAAGAACTGTAAGAAAAAGTCTACATGATTCAACTTGAGGGATTCGTTATTGCTAGTCAAAAAAACAAAGTCTATCATCTCAAGAAAGCTCTTTATGGTTTGAGACAAGCATTACGTGCTTGGTACTCAAATATAGATGAATATTTAAAGGAAAAAGGTTTACATCATAATAGTGTAGACTATAATTTGTATTATTGTTTTGAGGATGGCTAGGCCGTTATTTTACTTTTATATGTAAATGACTTATTTGTCACTGGAAATCATAGGAAGAAGATTAATTAGATGAAATAATAGTTGATGCAACATTTTGAGATGAAAAATCTAGGAGAAATTAATCATTATTTCAAAGTCAGATTCATAATTTAGAAGAAAGTATTTTTATGTTTTAGGAAGATTACAGAATCAAAACATTGGAATTCTTTGGACTTGCAGAGTGCAATTCTTGTTGAATTCCAATGAGTGAAATGAGTGAAAATGTTAAGCTTTTTATTGACATGGGAGCTCTTGAAGTAGACTCATATTTCTAGCAAAAAATGATTGGGAAACTTCTTTATCTTACCAACTTTAAACTAAACATTTCATATTCTATAAGAGTTTGTAATAGATTCATGACTAAGCCACAAGTCCTTCACTTAGATGTAATTAAGCAAGTGTTTAGGTATTTCAAGTGTACGGTTGATCATGGAATACTTTTTAAAAAGAATGGATTTAAGAAGATTGAAGGTTTTATAGACGTTGATTGGGTAGGTGATCAAGAGAATAGAGGATCATGATCAACATTTGGATATATGTTTCAGCTTGGGTACAACCTCGTCACATGAAATAACAAATGTCAATTGACTATGGCCATGAGCTCTACAAACGTTGAGTATGGATCATTAGTAGAAGGATCGAAAGAGTCAACATGGTTGAAAAAACTCACAACTGAATCCAAAAAATCACAATTGAATTGGGGATTTCAGAGGAGGTAGAAGCAATAAAAATTTGGTGTAATTATATGAGTAGTTTCAAGATTGCTAAAAACCCAATCCTACATGCCCACACCAAACATGTTGAAGTACACCATCACTATGTATGTGAACAAGTAGAATTGAATCACATTGATGTTGCACACGTATCTTTAAACAATCAACTTGTAGATATGTTCACTAAGCCTTTGGGCAAAGTGAAGTTTGAACAAATCAAATCCAAATTAAGAGTAAATCTCATTGAACACTCTTTTCAAAGATTAAAAAAACAATAAATTTGACTTTATGTTATATATTGATTGGGTGTGAGAGGAGGTGATAGAATTATGCCCCTAGTTCAACTAATTTTAGGATGAATTAGTTCCTAATGATTCATGTGAGTTCTAAAAGAAGTGAGTGGTGCCAAAATTATTAAGATGTTGCCATCGTCATGTACAATATTAGTTAAGTGCTAATTTAATTATTATCACCATCATGTTTCTTCTAAACATGTGACAATGTTTTTTTGTATATATTCAACCCTTGGGGTTTTGGAAATACATCTCTTGTATCATTTTGTCAAGAATGTCAACAAAAATTTAAGTTCGTTATAATTATAAAAAATGTGGGGTGATTGTTTTTTACTTAAAAGTCTTTTGTAATGTAATAAACATAGGCAAGAAAGGCCTCACCTTAGGAATTCATGCTTTCATTAAGATGTTGGCCTAAGGCACATTCTTTATTTAGCCTCCCTCCTCCCCAAGGTGTTCTTATTTATGTTTCAACACAATAGGAATTACAAAAGTTATGATTTTTTGTAATAAAACACTATTAAAGTTGTTGGTTGTTATAGTGTTCAAAACATTGTTTTTGAAATTGTTGATGTAGACATTTATCCCTTGATGTAGACAATCAATGTATAGATTCGTACCTTGAAACTATTTAACCTTAATCCCTATCTTTAACCTTGGGGTATTATTAGGAATTTTAAATCCAATGGGGTTTAAAGCAACTTGTATGTTCAACTTGCATCAATAAACATATTTTAAGATCTATTTTTTGAACATCCTAGGAACAACATAAAAGGTTGGTTGGTCATCAACCTAACTTCATTGTCATACAACAACCAATGTGACCAACTGGTGATCAATCTAGTTGAAATTAGCAACAAAAGGGTTTTACAAATTACAATTGCAAAAAAAACACCTGAAAAATTTAGATACACATTTCAAGAAACATTCATTTATTCTTGAATCCAATAGACAAACATATCAAATTCAAATGTAATTATTGGTTTGTTAACATGGGCATTGAATTGCACCTTGTAGTTGTAACAACTTAGTGTTTTCTCATTGGATGTTATTTTTCGACAAAGGAAAATCATCCTACAATTAATGATCTATCTTTAAAGACTATGCTAAGCTTTGGAAATCGAACCTAATGTTGAAGAAATCTCATTAATCCAACATTGGATGAAGAAGTTAGAAAATTTCAAAGTTTTTAACACTTGTTATTTTTCAATTACTTTTTGAAAAATTTGATAAATTTTCAAAAATTCTTGTCACTTCCAAAAGTTTCCTTTCCACATGCAATTGAAATTCTAGGTTCTAATCTAGCATTAAAAACTTTCAGACCTTAAAAAGGACTTAAAACCTAGTGGCAATTAGGTTCCAAACTTTTGGCAAGTCTACTAATTCTAGAGTAATAATTTCAATATCTAGGTTTTGGCCGTAATATTATAAAAATCTAGGTTATTGGATTTTTTTTGAAATCTAGGTTTTTGGGTAGATTTTGAATTTCATTTTTGATTCGATTTTGAAATTTTTTTTGGGCACACATTTGAATTTTAAAAAAAATTCATGCAATTTTATTTTTTTAAAGAAATTTAAACTTAATTTAATTTTCTGAAATCAAAATTGAAAATTTTAGATGGATGACACCTTGTTTTTTGGATGAACTTTGTTGATGTTGTGTAGATGATGAGGTGAATGATGATGTTGTTAATGATGTCAACTCTAGATGACCACTTGTGGATGCAAACCAGATTGCTCCTTGGATGAAGATTTGGAAAAACTATTGCCACATGCACCAAGCCCAATGATGGCAATGTGAAGTTTTCTTGGTGATTGCAATGAAGGTTTGTGATAACAATAGACTACCACGGTGTGATGATGGAGGTTTTGAGGGATTTTATCCTTGGATCACCTTTGTAAAAGATGATTCAAGAACACCCTTGAAAGGTGAATGGCCCATTAAATTTTTCAAATTAAGAATGTGTTGTTGCTTTTATATGCATTGAAAGTTTCCTTCTCATGAAAATTGCAAGAACTTAAAAAATGACAATAGTTGGAATGTCAATTTAGATTATGTTTGCATTTTTTTCCGATATAATTTGTAAGAAAACTTTTGAAGCTGCCCTTTTCAAGTGCTTCCAACAAATCCAAACACAATGAACATTAAGCAAGATTTTACTTATATTTTGATTTTGGTGTATGTAGCTGAAAGTGAAAATGAAGATTGTGGTGTAACAATAATGATGGTGGTGTTTGCATTTGTGGTGAGATTTGTCCCCTTGACATGGAACATCAAACAAATCAAGAATTAATCTGATTTAGAAGATAAGGACAAAAACACATATGAACTGTAACACAAGCTCACCAACTTGGCATCAAGATATGTTGTGTTGCAAATTATCTTTGTAAACATGGATTCAAGATTGCCCACTTGAAGTGCTATGTG
>Ga0116227_10004421_pt1 | contig 30552 bp, 29 predicted proteins | sample S1TSphgellanicum_FD_89693 | JGI IMG/M metagenome (GOLD analysis project Ga0116227, IMG submission 89693) | Host-associated microbial communities from peat moss isolated from Minnesota, USA - S1T2_Fb - Sphagnum magellanicum MG | ecosystem: Host-associated > Plants > Peat moss > Unclassified... | reverse complement strand
TTGTCAACAAGTCTAAATTGTAACAGAATAAATACTCACAAAGTTTTTGTCAGCATTGCAATTCATGGATCATTTAAACTACATGAGTTCATGTAATTTCATATATGAACTGTAACAAAAAAACAATTCATGGAGTTTTTGTCACCATTACAACTCATGGATCATTCAAACCACACAACTTATATAAAGATCAAGATCATAAAACAATCCACCAATTGAGTCCTTCATGCCCAATGTAAAATTTCAACAGTGGGCATCAAATTTTGCGAAGATTAATAAGTTATAATTGAACCACAAAATTTTAGAAGAAAACTACCAAGTACTTGGGTTTCCATTAAATAATGGGTTGGCTTCATTTCCTATTATTTAGGGCCAACCTTTGATCATGTGACATCCTTTTTATTTGGGCTCACCTTGGTTTGAGTAATCCACCAAGAAATAATGTAGTTGTGAACCTCTATGGATACTACATCAACCCGCACCTTCCGCACCCTTAATATCCATAATTCATGGCCTTCCTTGTTAGCTAATTGTTGTTGAAACTTGGTAGTTCTTCTTAGTCTTTGATGTATTCCAAAAACTTTAGTAACATTTTGAGTGTTTCTTTCACTGACATTAAGTGTAGTTGCTATTAACAAAACCTTTTTGTTCACCAATGACATGTTAAATTGCACCAACTTGTTTGCATCTATTGACATATTCAAACCTAACAAAACCTCTTGCTGTGCTTTAACAATATGTGCAGGTAAAACATAATTGGGAGGGTAGTGGCTCAACCTTAGATATGACAAAACCTTCTCCATTACCTTTCATGCATTTCGGCCCAGGATAAGGATGCATAGTAATGAAAATGTAATCAACTATTTGAAATGCCATCCTTCATAAGTCTCTATCTCGCATCACTTGTTCAATGTCATCGAATGCATCCAACATAAATTACATGTGTAGTTTTTGTTCTTTCTTTTTCCCACAGCACTTCGTTTGTCAAGCATTTTGGGCAACCTTCCTTGCTGCATTTCCATCATCACTTGCACATTGCAAATCAATAATTTTTTGCTACAAAACAAAAAGTTTAAGTTGCAATGTAACAATTTTAGGTTCCAATGTGCGTCTTGCCTTATCAATAGGACCTAGTTCAATGATCCCTTTTCTTTGTTTTTGATTTCGTTTGGAACCCATTACTTTCTTGGGTGAGAATCTTATCCTTGAATATGTAAAAACAAAGGCTTTAGTTTGCAATGTTATGATGATATAAAAAGGAAATGACAAAATGCTTGGCAAATGGTCAAGTAATTTACAAAATGAAGATAAAAGATTTGTTGTAAATATAGTGTGTTTGTAAACTTAGCGTTAGGTGGAACTTGAGCAAAAAGAAAGCAATGCCATTAGATGTGACCAAAAATAATGCAAAACAAAAAAATGCATTAAAACCCTAAATTCGTGGCAATGAGCGAATGTTTGAATGGTAAACCCTAAACTTGCGACAAACGGGTGAATGCTTGAGCGCTAAAACCTAAACCTAGCCTAGTTTTAAAAAATGATATCTTTATGACATCATTTAGTCAATATGACATCACACCAAGTTGAATTGATCAAGCAAGTGCCCACTTTTGGCACATAGTTGGAATGGACTTGGGAGCTTGAACAATCCATCAAACCTACATTTTGGTTGTGTTTCATCTAAAAATAATGATAGGTAATTTTGTATCTATTTTTCCTCATGTGTTTTGTCAAAAAAACCATTAAAAAAGATGATGTTTTCTATAAGATATGGATTCCCAATGACTCAAATGAGATAATATTGAACCTCAAAAATTCAGAATTTCTTCTATTGAAAAAATTTCAATGCACATCACTCTTAAACACTTCATTTAAATTTTTTCTATTTTTTATCAAAAAAAATTGACACCATTTTAGTACACTTTTTGAGTCCACATGCAAAATATGTCTATGTGACAAATGCAATGTTGTAATTTCAAAAGTTCACTATGGTATCCACTTTTTAAAAAATTCATCCATATTTTGTGTGTGATTCCCATTGATGTCTATTATAACATGGTTAATTAAAAATTAAAAATTATTAATGTTAATATGATTTTACATGGTACTCTCATGTTGTAGTCCACAAAAAAACTACAACTGTGATGGTCCATTTTGTCCCCCTAATTGTGCTTTTGCATGTTTACATGATGATGAACAAGGGGAGACCACACTTAATCTTTTGGATTATTAGTTTGGGGAACATTTATGATTTCAAGTTGGGTGGAAGTTTGTTACTACTATTATTAGCACATTGAAGAGTTGTTAGTAATGTGACTATCGTCCATATAATGGATTTTGAAATAATTTGCACTTAGACCCAAGGAGCTTTTGAACGTTGTTCAATGTCATTCAATTGAAGAAAGCACGTGCAATTTCATCTTTGAACCAAAGCAAAAACAATTATGAATTGGATGATTTGAAAATCTTTTACGTACCCCAATTCACACCATGTAATCTTATGCACCTTGTGTTCTAACATGTTTTGTTTATGGTCAAAATGTTTTAAAATTATTTATGATAAATTAAAAAATGATTAAAGGATTTTATTAACTTTCAACAATGTTTTTTTGTTATTACAATGCAATCAACCTCTATTTATGCTAATAACATTTCAAAACATGTGCATTATAATGTTTGACCTTCTTATAGAAAAGTTTTCACAAAAGTGTATGTGTAAGTGCATAGAATTGGGTTCTTGTATTTGAATCTAACAACCATTTCAAGTTAAACAAATGAAAATCTCAAGCTTTTTTGTGCTTTTTCACTACTACAAAATGTGGGTGTAGTTCATTAGTCCCTGTTCACTAGGCCAGTGTATTCACTGCTTCCTGACTAGGTTTCGTTCACTATAACCAGAGAATTTTCCCATAATCTAGTGAAATCATTTGTTGTTTAGGGACACTTTTTGTTGTAGTACAAAAGGTTTTTTCTTTCAAAATTTCCCCAATATTTTGCTTTATATAATGTGGAATTTATCCTTTTTAATTCCAAAATTAATAACTAATTAAAATAAAAGAGAAGGTCATTGCTTGGACAACAGTCATGACCTTTTCAACCATCGAACATCAAAGTGAAAAACACATCTTAAATTGATGATTAACTCGTGGGCTTTAGGGTCTTTGTGTTCTTGTAGATTTTTCCTTTTAAAACTTGAATTTCCTTTCATTTTTTTTCTTGAAAATTGTAGTGTCTAATGTAAAACTTAATCTACAATTTCACCTTGATGTTTGTATCCATCCATCATAACAAAAAAAACCAATGGGTGTAATAAAAGTGGTGAAGAACATGACAAGTGCACCATTGAATCCTTTTAGAATTGTTTAAATATTATTTGGTATTTAATCACTTGCATGTCACATGTTGTCACATAGATGAAAATCTCACAACATGGTGGTTAGTGAAATAAGGTGTGGGAATGTGTGGAACAACTCAAAACATGTGGGACATGGAATAGACTTGATGCTTGTACTTATAATACAATTGTGTTATTTAATTCAAGATGACCCAAATAATTATGTCATGAGTGTTATAAATCCATCCACTCATAAGATGGAGGTAAATACTAATGCAGTTGAATTTGAATTTTTGTAGTAAAAAAGATTTATATGTTCGGTTGGATTTGCAAGTGCAAAATGATCATTTGGATTATTGTTTTCCCCCATTAGAAGTTGATTATTCTATTATGGTAACCATTTTTTCTTTGAGTTTTTTCCTTCTTCATTGTATGTTGTGGTCTTATATGATCTATGGCTTGTGAGCTTCAAGGACTGTGTTTTTCCACAAATGTTCTTCACCTTGAACATCATTTTCTATTTTTTTATTTTTTGGTTTGGAATGTGTGTTGAATATCTATCAATTTCCAATCTTCTAAGTGTTGGGAATTCGAATGTGGAGTATACACCTTATGTGTCACCTATTGCTACATGTTCAAAAGAAAAGGAAAACATTGATCAGTAGCTAAACATACCAAGTCATGGAGTATGCATTTAAAAAACCAACAACCATGGCAATTGGGGCTTGTAGAAAGCTTTCATACAAAGAAGAAAAACCCACAAGCTTTTCCATGGCATGTTGGTCACTATACTAAATTGTAATTAATTGTTTTTGGTGATATACAAAAAAAAGGTGTTGGTATCTCATGAAAGGGCTTTGTATCAATCTTGTGAAAGATTGTGACTACCCACCAAATTATGGCATCATATTTTTACAAAAAAAAAATCATATTTGAAAAAAAAGAGCACACATTAGATTACTTAGTTTTGAATGGTGACGACAACTTCATGCTACTGTCGCAATCCCACTTTGAGGGAAATGCGAGGTCGCCACTCACATCCTCAAAAATGGGACTTGAGAGTCCTCCGGGACTTTCAAAAACTCAGAGCACAATTTCAGGGGTCAAAACACCTTGCATTGAGGTGTTCTTTATACCGTTGGAAAGGTCTTGAAGTGTAGATGTCCAAAGTGGCCTCACATGAACCATTTAAACATCTGCAGCACAAGTTATGGTCGAAAGAAGGGCCGGGAGTCAAACTGGCAGTTTGACTGCCGACCACTAAAAGTCAGGAATCGACCCGATCCTGGTGCGTGCAGGTGAAATGCGACACACCATTGGAAAGTTCTTGAGGAAAGTTACAACTTTGTTTTAGACTTTGTCTCGATTCGAGCTTGGGGCAAGAAGTTATGAACGTCCAAAGTCCCGGGAGTCAAAACCGGGATAATTTCGGGACTCCACTTTGGGAGTCCTGGGAAAAAGTGCCATTCGGATGTAAGTGTGGTGGCGAGACGTAGAGAATACTATATGGGGGAAGGTGGTGGCTTCCCCCGAATCCGGGCCGTGGTGAGTCAAGTGAGTCCAAGGTTGCCCGTGGCTAGTCCCAACACCAAAAGTGTGCAGAATGAGTTTTAACCAACTTGTTGGTTGGATTTGGATGCAGGACCGAATAACTAAATAGCTTGTCCCTCTTCCTAGTATAATCCCGGAGCTTTCAGCATGCCCCTCTCACCCTCTTTAATGCTAAACGTTGGGAGCGTGCCCCGAGTCCTTCCCAATTCCACAACTTGAGCAAATTAGTCCCAACTAGGGACTATCCAAGGACTTAGGAACACGTCAGCTACCATCACCCAAAGGACAAACACCCCTTAAAATAAAAAAAGTCCACACTAAAAATATCCTTTAAGGACCAAAGGATTTGAGATTATGAAACCTTGCAAACTTGATGAAAATATTAGAACTCTAGCAACCTAGAACTTTGTTAGTGTAATTTCATCTTCTACCCCCTTTGATCCTAACATTCTTCTTTATGTGCATCCTTGTAGCCCCAAAAATTTCAAAATGCTTTATTTTTTTTGTTTATTTTGTCAATTTGGATCATTTAAAAATTCTTTCACCCCTTTTAATCATAATATTCCTCTTGATGTGCATCCTTGTACCTTCCAAAATTGGAAAAAGGATGTCTTTCTTTGTCCATTCCTTTTGTTTGGATCACTTTATTTTTCTTCCAACCTATACATGAGTTAATTATGAATGAAATTGATTGTAACATTTAGCTGATAATCAAAGGATTCTTTAACACTTTTTATTTAAAAATTTAAACCACCTAGCTAAGTGAAAAGTGAAAAACAATTCAACAACTTTCACTTTTGCATTGTGCAAAAAAAGAAGTTAAAATGACGACTAGTTTAAATCTTTAGTTTGAAGACATGTAATTGCAATTTTTGTTGCATTTTGCATGCATTATTTTGGAACAAAAAAACTTCAAACAACCAACTTTCAATGACACGACCTTTTCAAATCGAGGAAAGGTAGATGAAGCATGAAATAAAAACTTCACATTTAATGTAAATCAATGACAAAACAAACATAACTGTGACAAATTGAAACAAAAAGACAAACCTTAACACTTATTGCAAAATTTGGGAAGAATTTTGAATCCATACATCCCAAATGACACCTCTGTTGCAAAAGATGAAAAACTCTATTTGAAAGTTTATAATATGAAACTTTAGGACACCACCAAAAGAATCAAAACAACAAAAAGATCTAGAACTTCAGATTGAATTCAATAGTCAAGTTAAATTGGGAGCTTTGGAATGTCAGGGCAAGAGTTGTTGACAAAACATGTCCTCATGTCCTACACCTTCATGTCTTAAAACATATCCTTATATCCTTGGGCCTTATGTCTTAGGACATCTTGTCATGTCCCTAGGCCCTCAGAACAAGGAAATTTTTACAAGGCTTTGTGTAAGTGTCCCTCAATTCACAAGTTCTAGGCCTTCATGTCCTAGGGCTTTCAATCCTCATGTCCTAAGGCCTCAAACCAAACCTTAAGTTTTTAGGCTTGGAAAGAGTGGATAAGTAAAGTCTTGGGGTATGCAGGCCAGTGTCCTGAGTCACAGATCCTTGCCTTCTTGGATGACTTAATATGGCTATGTCTTGGGCTTAAGGTGCATTCACACTTGGTGTTAGGCACTTTAGTGTTGAGACCACTAACACCATGCTAGTCATTTAGGACTTACACCTAATTACCAACATTTTATGTTATGTTAACATTCACTTAACATTAAGTTATCAACCATTTAACATTGGGTGCCACTTAGGACGCCACCTAGATTTTCATTTAACACTGACTTAACATCAAGTGTGAATGCACCATTAGACATACATCTTGGGCTAATGTCTCATGCATTAGTCTAAGACAACTGAGACTGGTGTGGATTCTTTGTATTCAGTGACCAGGCGTCAAGAAAACAGGGACATGGGGGACAGATGTAGCTTTGCTGAGGCCAAAGCAAATGAAAGCTTCACAAAATTGATGCCACCTGCCCCCACGCCTTTCTTCGCTACCTTCTTCCCCATTGTTATGTGCTTTAGTGACATGTGTTGTGGTGATTTTATTTGCCCTTAAGACAAGCGGTGGATTTTTCCTTTGTATTTTCAGGACGTTCCCTGACCCTACCGAATTTTGCAGTAATTGAAAAGTGTACCTTCCGAAATGTGGACGGAAGGCCCAGTACAGCCTGTTCAGGGGCTGTACTGGGCCTTCCGTCCACATTTCGGAAGGTACATTTTTCAAACTCAGTAATCTATCTTTTGCCTATTTGCATCGTTTTTCAAGTTTGATCAGCTTTTGTCTTAATCCATACGGGGAAGCGGAAAGAAAAATTACCGCTGGTCTTTACGCAGGGGAAAGGTCTGAAAATAGATCCTTCCGGATTTGAGATCCCGGCCCGAGAAGGGTCTATTTTCAGGCCCTTCTCCTATACTCGTACTTCTTGCGCATGAATGGGTTCCGATCCCTGCCTTGTTTATATGCCAGGGATTTTTCTTCTTTTCTACTCTTTGCTGCTGGCACACTAATAACTACTCCACCTACCCCCCCAATCTCTCTCTGCCATGCTCCACCAATTGGTTTTGTTATTGGGTGGCTAAATTCTTTTTCGAAGAGGCTGAGAAAATTATGCTGTTTTTAGGTTCTCCAGTCGCCAAATTTCGAAAATCTCTATTGGGTAGCCAAAAATATGGAGGATTGCTTAAACTCTTTTTTACTTTCAAACCTTGTTTGTATCCCATATTTGGCTAAACTGTCTTTCGGCCACTTCAGCTCCATCACGAAAATGGGGGGCGGTGGTGGGGGCGGATTATATATATATATATATATATATATACCCTGCCACCAATAGAAGCCTAGATGTGGCAAATTTAATTATTTTCATTTCGAAAAATAGAGGAAATAAATCCCTAAAAATAAAAAAAATTCGTGTTGTTTTTTTTTTTTTCATTTTCTGGAAATATTTTCTGCCAAGTTGGGAAGTTTCGCCACAAAATAATAATAATAATAATAAAATCATTGTTAGCTATATTAGTAGACTGTTTTGGCTTCTCTTCTCTTTTGGCTTCTCTTCTCTTCTCTCTCTCATTCAAGAATTTCTTGGGAGTGGGTTTTAGGGTTTTGGGTTTGCTCCAAGGGTAATAGTACTAGCGTATATACAATGGCGAGCTTGGGGAAGATCATCAGAGACGACAGGCACCCAATATGGCTGGTGGATTCTATCATCTTGTCAGCGGTAGTATACTCCAGCAAGCCGGACGAGGAGCTGAAACTGATGGAGAAAGATTATGGACTCCCAGCTTCAGCCAAATACGAATTTGTAGCGGAGGAGGAGCTTCAGGAGAACGGATTCGGGAACTGTAAGCAATCGCTTCTGGTTGTGAGGTCATTGACGGATGGCCATTTTGTTGTGGCATGTCGAGGAACTACTGACATCAGTGACGCTCTCACCGACCTCAACTTCATCCAGAGGACCATGACTTTGACCCCCGGAGCTGCACATGCAGGCTTTCTGGACAGGGCAAAGACCATCCCACTGGAGTATTTCAGGAGGCTGTTGGTGAGGGGAGAGAGAGTGGTACTCACAGGTCATTCTCTTGGAGGTGCTGTTGCCTCTCTTCTTGCCCTCAGGTATAATAATAATATTATATGTTCCCCACCCTCCTCGTCCTCCTCCACCATCAGAATCTAGGGTTGTTGTTGGGGTTGCAATAACAACCCTAGATTGATTGTTGTACTCTGGAGTTTTTTCTCTGGTGCTTAATTCTTCACAGCTACTCCAGGCACATTGGGATAAGTACAGAAGATCAATTTCTCCTAATATCTGCATTTTGCTGCAATGACGGTGCCCAATCCAGAATCACAGACAAGTAGTGCATATGGTGGGTGTCGGGGTCAAATAGAGGTTTTCAGGCTTTTAGTGCACTTCTTATGTCAAGAATTTGTGTCTGAAAATTGTGGTTGTTGCACAGATTGCTAGAGGCAACAGGACGGTGGTGTCATGCCCAAATCCAGTGCTATACATTTGGCTGCCCTTTCTTTGCTGATTACAGACTTTCCAGGTTTGTTCTTTATCCACTTGCCAGAGGATCTTGAATACAACTGCACTTTCTGCTTTCCTCATGATTCAATATATAGATGTCTTTAGCAAGTTTCCCTAGTACTTATTACCTGTGGAAATGTGCAACTGTCACGAGTGAGAGACTGCTTTTCTCAAGGGTTTTTTCAGTAGTCAAACTGTGGAGTTGGAACCCATGTTTACAGGTACATAAATAAACGGTACAAGCACCACTTCGTCCATATTGTGTCTCGGAATGATATTGTCCCAAAGGTGATGCCACTCGCATATACTATTTACAGCATGTGGGCAGGATTGAATGTTGGACCTCTTGCTGAAGTGATGCAAATCACACGAGTTGTCATGCTCATCCTCCAACTATTCAAAGTGAAAACGAAGAAGCTGCCTGTTGTAATTGCAGGCACACAAGCATTGACATGGGCACCTGCAATTCTGCGTTTCTTGCTGCACCGGGCATTAGCATTAGCTCTTTCGCACCAATCAGGATTTGGTTATGCATTTGCTGGCCACATGGTGTTACTAGACACAGAGACAAATTTCCTGGAATATGCAGACATGGATCACTGGAAGATGGAGCAACATTTGAGCTTCCATTTGAATTGTGGGTCAATAGATGCAGTACGGGAGCACTCTTTGTTGAGCTACATTGATCATGTGTTTGCAGTAGAGTCAAATAAGGCATCCTGTGAAATGAAGGATGTGGGTTTGGCAGCTCTTGCAGCAACAACTGAGGCAGGCATTGAGGAATCTGTAAACTCTCCTAGAGTTGAAGTTTGCACAGCCACTTTGAGTATGAAGTGGTTCAACAAAGAACACAGGCCTGTCAAACAGGTATGGATTCCCCTCCATGTGTACCAATCTAGGAGTTTGCACAGAGGTCACAGAATGAGGATTCTGGATCTGATGTTGGTCAGATTGAATGCAGACCATTTGGTTTGAATCTCATATAATTCTCTCTCTGTTTCTTTGTTGCCACAGCTGAATACAAAGTTGATTCAGACAGTGGGGAAGAAAGATAAGGTGAAACAACAGCCGACGATACTCAAGAAGAAAAAAACACCAGCACTGAAATCGCGGGTTGCTTGTCTCATATTTGCGAGGCGTATGCAGGAGGTGCATCCAAAGAGTTACCAATTACGGGCAAGGCATGCAGGATTTATGCAAAGAGTTGCCATGGGATTCCACCAAGTAACAAAATTTGTGCATAAATTTGATTCACTTTTTCTTGCATCTACTGTAATCTGTGTTGGTATACAAGTGAAGAAATTCTTCTTTAGGTAATCAAACCCAAACTAACTACCTGATTGATGTCACTAGTAAAAGCAGTCAGTGAAATCTAGAACCAACACCTAATTGGTGTCGCTAGTAATCTAGTTTCTTTTCAGGTATTGCAGACCCGGTTCCACTTTAGGAGTGGGTAATACTGCCCACAATCCAAGGATTCACATCCATGCATGTAATTCTTTTACTATGGCAACAAACACACAAATAACACACACATGTCACATATGGATGCACTAGTTTGAACCCCGTACCTAATGCACAGGTGTGTGTATTTGACAGTACATATTACAAAATTACAATTACAAACTACATTTCCAAAACCTTTTTATATAGCTGCTGAAAATCTTGATGTTTTGCACTGCTTGTGACCCGTGAGATAGCAACATACAGCTGACCATGGGAATAGACCGGAGACGGGAAATATACCCCAACATTGTTCAACTTATAAGTAAGTAGTATGTTACTTATTTAGTAGGTATCAATCTGTTGAAAATTATTTCTTTGGTTCTGTATGTTGATAATTTCCAATATCCAGACCCCCTCCCTGTTCAGAATGGTTAGGGTTTCTGGTGCAGCCAATTTTCACATGCATCATAATAATACCTTTGGCATCCAGCATATTACTATTATTTGCAAAATTGTTTTTCTGGGCAATCTGATCATTGCTATTACCAATATATCTATTAAGTTTGTGTGCTAAAATGGCAACTGACATCCATTGCCATTATTATTATGGCAAATGCAAGCCTTGAAATTGCCAATATCTAATAAAATTGTGCTTAATGGCTGCTCGCTCTCACATCCATTGAACAATGATAAAAAAATATGGCAATGTAAAAAGCATTAAAAATTTCCAATATTTTAAATAAAATTTCAAAAAGGAAAAAAAAAAAAGCCCAACCGAACTCTTTCAGTTGTTGAGAAAGAGACAGGATGAGTGTACCGAAGTCCAAAAACCCCAAAATAAAAAATAAACATAAAAATAAAAATTGACAACACTAATATATATATTATTCTCCGCCACTCTTTCTCCACCCCTTCGAAGTAAACAGACCATGATGAGGTGGATGGATGACCAGACGGATGGACAGATGGATGACAAGACAAATGGATGAAATGATGTTTCACGATGTCCTTTACTATATGTAATGTATCAAAATTTACCTAGGTAAGTATATATGTAAAATTTAAAATGTAACATATACCACATGGATGATTTACATGTATGACATCAAAATATGATGGAGGTTCGAAGGTATTATCCCATCCATATATTGACCTAGAGATTTAGCTAGACATACATGTATCACACAAGTGGGCAATATGGATGTTAATGGATTTCATCCATACAATAGCAAAAACAACCAAATATTGACCTAGAAGGGACATCATATGCATTGGAGATGATATAAAATGTGACAATTTTTTTGAATTACCCTTAATAAATAAAACAAATGAAATGACTATAATAACAAAGAATTTGTTTACCTTAAATCCCAATTTGTAACATCAATCTAGAGTTGAATAGTTTTGCACATATATGTCCTCATCTAACAAAATCCAATGTAAATAATACATATTTACAGATTCAAATTGGGTTTTTTTTCTTAGGTATATACCATAAATTTTCATTGTTGCTTTGGGATTTTTTTCAACAAAACATGGGATTTTACTATATTCTGATTCATGTTTACAACAATACAAAAAGTTAGACTTTTACAATGAATTTTATGTTCGTATTGTTGTGTGAATTGTTTTAGTATGAAAATATGATGAAATGAAATATAATCTTGTTTTAAAATTTTTTTACAATGTATTTTGAAGTGCAGATTTTGGTTATATGAAATAACTATGAATTTTGTGTTCTAATGAAGGGCAATGTTAAGAATGTTGAAAATTAAGATAGGAATAATGAATGTATGCATGTGAAATGCAAATATGTTGTTACAATAATGTGAAATATTTTGTAGGAATTAAATTTACTTCTATCATTTGGCAATTATCTTGTGGGGATTTTTAAAAAAAAAAATTCGTTCCGTAATGGGAAGGTTTTTTATAAATTTTGTTGTATATTGTAGTAAAAAATGTTTAGACGAGTAATGTTATTTTTTCAATTCACAATTTAAAGGGATATGTTAAAAAAATTAGAAGTCTAAGTGGTTGACACCATAAGGATTGCAGAGCGATCTATAGACTTTGAAAACGAAGAATTGTTAAATAAGATGAATCAAATGGTGACCTAGAGTTTATAATGACAATTGGATTTGGAGGCAAATTAGCAAGTTATTGAAAGACAAATAGAAAACAATCTTGAAAACAAAAAGGAATATGTAGGGCTTATAGAAACCCCATATCAAAATGTGATGTTAGACAAACAAGTTTTAAAAACAGAGGGAAAACTTGCAAGGCATATGTCATTTCTACCATAAGAGGTGATACGACATGAAATATGGAGGGGATATTTAGAAAACACATAGTAATAGACAACGATCTCCATAGAGGGAGATGTAATCAATTAGTCACCCAAATGAACAAGTGCAGTATGCTTCTTAGCCACAATTTGTGATTTAGAATTGACGAGATCAAAACGAAATAAGGATTTTTATAATACATGATCAACCGCATGAAATTTCAAGTCCAGAATTGGTGAATAGTTGAGGAAGGGATGTTACAAAAGGTATACAACCCATGTTTATGTATTAGTCTTCATTTCTAGATTATTATGAATTAGTGCAAGATTAGGAGGTGGAAGAAAACAATTTCAATTTTGAGATTGAAATAGTTTTATTTAAATTCAAATAATATAAAATGATTCTAATAATTATTTTTAAAATTAAAATGTTAAATTTTAAATTCAAATAATTTTCAAATTCAATAATTAAAAAAGGAATTCCAATAACAATTTTCAAAATTGAAACATCGATTATAATGTTTAAATAATTTTTTCATAATTGGAATTATAGTTTTAAACTTAAAATTATATATTTTAATACAACTAAATTTTTTAACTAGTGGTTTAAGCATGTATGGTGGCATAGTAGTGACATGTACTTTGCCACACAACCCCAATCTTTAACGCAATCCCAAACCATACCCTAAACCATTATAGTGGAGTAGGTTCATTCCACTCAAATTTGGGTGGAATGGCCAACAGCTGGGACCACATCCCCTAGTAGTGGATGATGTGAGAACTGGGAGAATTTGCTTGCTTTACTGCTTTGGATCTTCAACCCTAGTTCTGGTAGATACCCATGGCACCTGAAGATATCAAGAAGACTACAGTTATTACCAAGTTAGGACTGTACCAGAGGAGTGTCATGCAAAAAACATCTGGTACTTTTTCACAAACTATGGCCGAAGTTTTTGAAAACCGAAGAAACAAGTTTCTAAAAAGATATGTCAACATCCACAACCTGAATTGGAGGGATCATTTGCAACATATCTGGATGGTGCTTCATTGTTTGAGAGAGATTCATCTAAATTTAAACCCTAGCAAGTGCTGTTTTGGGGTGCAGAACAGCACTTTCTTAGGTCATGTGGTGAGTGTTGAAGGATCTTACCCTGACCCCAAGAAAATAGTTAATGTGCAGAATTTTCCCATACCCAAGACAATAACCAATGTTAGGGCCTTTTTGGGGCTTATTGGCTACTACTGCAAGTTTATTTCTAAATATGCAAAAATTGCAGGACCTCTATTTGGTCTAACCAAGAAGGTATGCAAATTTGTATGGACACCCATCTATCAAGGGGCATTTGTAACTTTAAAGAGATGTATGATAATATCTCAAGTTTTAACTAGGTCAAATTTTTCACAATCATTTGTTCTAGACATGGATTGGTCCATAAGGGCGGTGGGAACCATCCTATCACAAAAGTTTGAAAAACATGAGCAGTTTATTGCCTATGCTAGCAAAGGATTGTCTCCAATTCAAAAGCATTTACATCCTATGGAAGGCGAATGCTATGTTTTCATATGGGGCATAATGCATTTTTGACAATATCTCCACGAACCCTTCTTTTTTTTGAAGACTGACCACAAACCCCTTGAATGGCTTGCCACTGTTTCTGATGCATATAGACGTAGGGGAAGATGGATATTTATGCTCCAATATTTTCATTTCAAGATTGTCCATCATGCAGGCTCTAAACATGCAAATGTGGATGCTTTAAACAAAAATCCAGTGGACAAGTACGAGGCAAATGAAGATTTTGGAAATGAGATACAAAATTTGGTAGGGATCACTTAAGATGCTTCCAAACCAAGTTTTCACAAGGACAATGAAACTATTATCAATTAATTCATTGTGTTCACTAGAGAAGAAGAACTGATGTTGATCATTACAAAAAGGGGGAAAAGATCATTGTTTTCAAATTTGAAGCATCACCACAAGTTGAGACTGGTCAATGACTTGTTGTGAGGAAATTTTCAGCAGAGTCATTAGGGTTTAGCCTATGAGGCACAAACCTTAATAGACAAGAATAAAAACAAAATCATCAAAGGAGAGGATGACAATGAAGATGTGCAGACCCACCATTTGGACATTTGGGAAAGTGCTTTGAGTAGGAGGTTGCTTACTGGTGGTGTGTTGGTGCATGATGAGCATAAAGTACTAGGTAGGTACGTTCTCTAGCTAGTTTTTAGAAAATTCATAATTAGCAAGTAGGTTATTAATAAATTTTAAATAACTTTATTGATAATTGAGCATTTTCTCAATAACTAGGCAACACTATTACAACTAACTCCCCAACTAGCATTGAGTGAGAATTTTACTCTCATAAGGAACCTAGGGTTAGCCCTTGGTATATAATATATGCATAGGCAAAGATGTTAGAATTAGCTAATGATTAACTAATTGTAAGCTTCGAGAACTAACATGAGCTAATCTAGTGGATGATTTAATTAAGTTTTCATTAAGGTAGGGGATGAAAGTTCAAAATGGGGTGTCTCTTTCAATTTGGGGGGGGCGAGGCCAGGGGCTGCATCGAATTGGGGCTTACTCTGCAAAATGCTCCTAGATTCTTTGGAGGGAAAGGGTTGGTTTTGGAAGCAGAGAAAAAGAAAAAGAAGTTAAAAAAGGGTTATTGGAACACATCCAAAATTGGACACCAGGTAATTTAATTGGCAGTGTTGTGTGGTTATCTAAATTCATACAGGACTACCAATTTCCGTTTTCCAAAAATATTTCAGAATCAGATAACTGTGGGTTCGGGCTTCTGAATAAAACATAGTCAAAGAAGCCACTGGTTTTGGTTAATTTCAAAACCCTTAAAAAAAAAACTAGAAGTTTTCACGGAAGAACTGGTAAACAACCAATGGTCTCCAAAGGTGGTTGATTGCATCCGACTCAACATGATTTTCCTTCCAACATTCATGTTGAATGTAAGTAGCTTGGATGTGAATTCCGTCAAATGGATGCGAATTCCGCCCAAGCATTGCATCACAAAGGTGCATAATTGACACGAAAAACTTCCACACTGATTGCATGCAATACCCATTCTTATGTGAAAGTTCAAACAAGCTGGAAAGACATTGACATGCTCTGAAAGGTTTAACGTCTAATCTTTGGGCAAGTAATTGAATGTCTGCCTACAACTCCTAGAAGGAATTTCTCTGCCAATTAATTCATCATGGCATTTTCACCTAGCTTATACTGGTTGAAAATCCCCAGCTTTTTGTTTTGGTTTTTGGGGTGAATCGTTGTAACTAGCCTGCTCCTTGCTCCAATGTTAAGAACTTATTAGGAACTGTTTAATTTCTTGTTTTGTATTATCACTACAAGTGTTGAGTTCAAAATTGGGAAGAAAGATGAACTCTCATCAGACCTTCAAGCTTCAAGAAGAAATAAAATGGCAAGAAGTCATTTTGATTTCTTTGATTGCGTCTGCAGGCTGATGAGTGAATAGTATGCTCCGCCTTCACCTTTGGCCAACAACTCTTCATGTCGCCCTTCTTCTAAGATTGCCCCATCCTGAAGTACTGCTATTTTATCCGCACCTTGTATGGTTGACAGCCTGCATACAGATTCAGAACAAACTGTATCATGATCAAGCTTCCTCAAGTAAGTAATGTTTTGTAGAGACTGAAAGTGGTGTTGCTTGGTCGGGTGTCTGGTTTTGTTAATAATGACCTCCATGCATGGAATTCAAGCTTCTGCATATATTGTCAGAGTCCGAGAAACCATTGGTTCCAGTTTTTCAAAATAAAAAACCAGAAGCAAAGAACTGCTGATTCTGTTATTTCAAACACCTCAAATGGACCAGTGGTTTACATGAGAAAAATCACTAAAGAATTTGGCAGTTATTTGATTTTAAAAAAAATGTCAGAGAATCATGGTTATATATATACCAGAAACCAGTCTTTAGGTTGTTGAACCCCCTAAACCCTAAACCCTGATAACTGTCGGGGGTCTGTTCCTGTTTTTGATAACCACCAAATACACTTGAAGATACCACAACCGCATGGTTGTAGGTGCGAAATTTTTGAAAGACAATCTTCAAAGGAGAGGAAGCATGAGCCATTAGACTGGGTCATCCAGGGCTCCCAAGTGTGCAAACCTGCGGGTTTCTTGTTGCATCCTTGGGGGATGATTTAATCGGGTTAGGGCTTAGGGAGGGTTTAAGGGGTTCAAGCCAATTCCTTAGTTATTATTATTGGCTATCAATTTAGCATCCCAACTATGATAGCTAAAAAATACACATAGAGAAACCTACAACTACTTTGTTTGGAAACATTGCCATTTTTGTTTTCAAGGTGCTCTCACCTGTGGGCAACTACAATGGTAGTTCTTCCAACCATCATCCGATCCAGTGCATCCTGAACCACACGCTCTGATGCCATGTCCAATGCACTTGTTGCTTCATCCAAAAGCAAAATTGCTGGGTTTTTCAACACGGCACGGGCTATGGCCACCCGCTGCTTCTGGCCACCAGAGAGTTGCAGTCCACGCTCCCCAGCAAAAGTATCATAGCCATTGGGAAGGGCACTGAAAATGTTCATAACAATCATCCGCAATTTAGGGTTTTTAGGGCTTAGGGTTTGCAATATTGCAGACAATGATCAAAGACCTTTAAAGCTACTACACATTCTTCTTCATCCTCCTCATCTTCCTTTGAGCGAGGTGCATGCTCTGTTGCTGTGGAAAACTGTTATCTAGGGTAAGGTGCCCTCCACATTTATGTATACACTTAAAAAAGAGATAGAATTCTACCAGTTCTTCACAACTAGATAAATCCCTCTGGTAGTGCAATGATGAAATGGATTTTCCCGTTCATTACCTGATAAAATTGTGAGCATTGGCAGCACGAGCAGCTTCAATGATCTCAGCTTCGGTTGCATCCTTTTTCCCATAAGCAATATTTTCGCGAAGGGTACGTGCAAAGAGAGTTGGCTCTTGGCTCACGAGTCCTATATGATGACGGAGTGATTGTAAATGCAAGGATCGGATATCCTTTCCATCAATCATCACAGTACCACGTAATGGGTCATAAAACCTCTCGATCAACCCGATAATTGTTGATTTTCCAGACCCACTTTGACCCACCATTGCGACCGTGCTACCCACATCCACCTTCAAGCTGAAATCTTTGAACACCATCACATCTGGTCGGGCGGGATAAGCAAATTGGACATTCCGAAGCTCTATCTTTCCATCCACATTTTCTACCTTCTCTGCTATGGGGTTATCTGCGTCGATTTCGGTGCGGCGATCAAGGATGTCAAACACTGATGCAATGGCTGCTGTGCCTTTTGCAATATCGGGCGTGAGCGTGCCTGCCTCAGCCAACATACGGCCACTGCTGACTAACACTAGAAACACTTTCAAAACTTGGCTCAGGTTGGCTTCACCCTTGCTAGTTAAAAGCCCCCCGTACCAGAAATCCAAACCCCACGATGCGTACAGACAAAACGTTGCTGTCCCAAGTCCGAGGCCTGCCACTTGAGACCGCAAAACCATGTCATTGTTTGACTTCTCCAGCTTTTTCTCAAAGAGTCCCAGGATCTGCAAAAAACACCCTCTCTTTGATGAGAAAATTGTAACAAAACTATTGCAAAGTACAGCCGAAAGAAAGATGCTCTGCATTCTCCACTGCAAGAGGAATCAATGAAACATGAATTTCTAGAATTCACATGTGTGTGTGTGTGTGTGTGTGTGTGTGTGTGACACATATCAAGCTCATTACCACGAACCATATTAGAGTTATCTGTAAAGTAACCCTCTCTTCACCCTGTCTTTGGGCCTCCTTTCACCCCCCTATTCCCTCTTTCAGTGGTATCCGCAAAGTAAAGACATTTTAATAAATCTCAGTATGAAATGCTGATACTCAGCATTTAATGCACAAGGTTCGAGACTCATTATACTAGTTGTATAGTTAGGAGCAGTGAAAATATATGTTGCACTTGTGGAGGCGCTTAGGGAAAAGGAAAGCAGGATGAAACTCAGTTTACCACCACAAATGATGGTTTTCTGAGTTTCATCCCCCCTTGAATGCTAATGTACTTTTTTGCAGGTTTTTTTTTAATCTCACCCTGTGTACGACCAAGCTCAGGGTTCTGGTGCTGTGTTTTTCTTACTTTACGGATAACTCTATTATATCATATCACTTAAGTTCCACACACACACACACACACACACATACAAGTGGGCAAAAAATCTTTACCTTGTCTTGGGCAGAAAAGGCGGTTACTGTGCGGTGTTGAGCAACTGCCTCACTTGCTACCTGGGCTGCATCTTGTTGTGCTTGTGTGCTTGCAACTGCAATTCTCGTCAAGATCACCTTCTTCATGTAGAAACAGAGAAGGATGAGGGGCTGTATTACAACGATGACCAATGCCAGCTTCCATAAGACTATGAAGGCCACAACAATGCTCACAGTTAAGGCACTAGTCACTTGCACCACGAGTGAAATCCGATCTCCCACTAAAGCTCGAACCTGCCATGCAAATTCATCAAAAGTGCTTAGATGCCGCCTTAAGGTAGAGGAAGAAGCATCATAAACCATGAGGCTCATAAACTGTCAAAGTGAAAGCCTAGTGTGGGCCTCAAAGATCATGTGTTATGTTTTGCAAAACCCTCACTAACTTTAAAGACTCTTTGATGTTAGAATACTTAGTTTAAAAACCTCAAATTAGCTGTTGTGGAGGCCGAGTTCCTCAAAATCCCAAATTTGAAAAGACCTAAGATTTAAATTCCCCTTTTTTTGCAATGGATTAGTTCCTTTTGTGCAATCCCCTCCCCCGATTGGTTAAATTTTGGAAAATTCTGGGGGTTTTAGAAGTGTAAATTTGACTAATTTTTCTTTTTCTTTGTGAAAAAAATTTTACAAAATTTTTAGGCTCAACCCTAGGGTAAAGTTTTTGAAAAAGCTTATTACCATGTTTGCATCAGTAGAAAGACGAGCGCAGACAGACCCACTAGAATTTTCATCGCGATCATACCACCCAACCTCGTTGCGAAGAATGTTGGCCAACATACGAACGCGAATGCGCTTGGTTAAGTACTCGCCAATGGCTGCAAAATTGTAATGTTGCAATAGGTTGACGGAGAATGCGGAAACAGCTAGAACCATAAAAACCGCACAATAGATCTTGACATCTCGCCGCAGCTTGTCGGGATCATTAGCATAAAATGCACCAATCATGTCACCCAAAATGTAAGCATATGCGGGTTGCACAAACCCAAACCCTATTGCTCCACTAAGCCCTAGAAGCCCTTGCTTCCATTCTGGCTTGTTAAGAGCAATCAGCCGCCGAAAGGATGGAACTCGCGGCGCCTCTGCCGCTGTCATCTGCTTCTGATCTTGAACTAATTCAATGTCGCCTAGTTGCTTGTAGGAGGTTTTGACCAGAGGTTGTTGACGGTTTGAATCTCCAAGATTGTTAGATTTTCTCACTACTTGAGGCAAGTCAATGATGCGCGATGAGCGACGCGGTGATGATGATGGTGAGGAGCGATGATGTGATATTGCTTGATAACTACTTTTTGACAGACTTTCCGCATTTTGGATGATATCATTGTCGGAGATAGGGGAAATATTTTCTCCTCCTTGTTGTTGTTCTTGTGCTTCTTGTAATTGGATGAGTGCTGCATATGCACCTCCTCCTCCTCCTGCCAAAAGCTCATCATGGCTCCCCATTTCCAACACCTGCAGTTAGTTAGTTCAAATTAGTTTACATTAGACACTTTGCAGGAGGAGGAGATCAGCTGCGAATCCATGACCTGAATCCCAAATGAAGAGAGAACAAGTGATTTTTTTGGGTTTAGGTGAATTGTGTGTCCTGCAGCAGTTAGTTAGTTAGTTAGTTAGTATAGGAGAAGGGCCTGAGTACAGGCCCTTCTGGGATTTGAGATCTGTGCCCGAGGCCGGTACGCCGAGGAACAGGTCGAAAATCACGGAATGGCCTGTACTCAGGTCCTTTTCCTACGTAAAGCGGAGCTGGGTTAATTTTCACACTGGAAAAGTGACAGGCTGGCTGGGACCTTTCACCAGAGAAGATCCCGCTTGCTGAACAGGTTTCTTCAGGCAGGTAAAGGAGCTGAAATACACAGTAAAAATCCAGGCAGTGCTTTGCGTTGCCCATACCTTTCCAGATTGGACAACAGCAATGATGTCAGCGGTGCGAATGGTGGAGAGCCGATGCGCAACCACAACAGTGGTGCGCCCCACAGCAGCTCTCTCTAGTGCTTGTTGTACCACTTTCTCTGACTCCGCATCCAATGCACTTGTGGCCTCATCAAGTAACAACACTGGCGGGTTCTTGAGCATTGCCCTTGCTATTGCAATCCTTTGCTTCTGGCCTCCTGACATTTGAACTCCCCGCTCCCCTACCTGCAGGAGGAATGCATGCATGCAGCACAAATTTCAGGGTTGGTATTTTGTTTTTCTCCATATTCCTCAAGTAGGTCCACTGGTGAGGATCCCCGCCATTAAATTAGCATTAAATGGTGTGACTGTCCTAGGTGGTGGTGGGCTGTAGCATATCTCCAAAAGTGCTCCAACAAGTGGCAACCTAGGAAGTGCTTAGATCTAGATGTGGCTAATTTAATGGCGAAATAAATCACTAAAAATACTGGTCACAATTTACAGTATTTTGGGTCGTGCCTGAGTATCAAATCCTTGTGGTAGCTGCATGATGAAGGTGTAAGCGTTTGCCGACTTAGCGGCCTCTACAACCTCGTCCGTGGTGGCCCCATCTTTCCCATACAGAATGTTCTCTTTGATGGTGGTAGCGAACAGAGCGGGCTCTTGACTGACCAAACCAATCTGGCGACGCAACCATTTGAGTTGAAGATCTTTGATGTTCACGCCATCGATGAGCACTTCGCCAGCCAAGGGATCGTAGAAGCGTTCCAGCAACGCTATTACAGTTGATTTGCCTGATCCACTACTCCCCACCAACGCCACCGTCTTTCCTGCAGGAAGCAAGCAGGCAATTGTTTTTCTTTTTTTCAATTTTCTGCTGTAGCCGAAGTGGCAATCATCCATAGGATGATTTAGCCAGATTTTGGGATAAGAAAATATGAAAGTAAACAGAAATCAATCTAGCGGACGTCTAGAAAACTGAAAGAAATCACAAAAATTTGAAACCCCCCCGGAAAAAAACCTTGCCTGCAGGTATCCGAAGAGAGAAATTCTGGAAGATGGGTGCATCTGTTCTTGACGGATACGTGAAGTCGACGTTGCGCAATTCCAGGTTGCCTTCCACCTTCTCCAAGGTTCGCCCGCTGACATCGTCGGCGTCAATTGGCGGCACGCGGTGGATCAACTCGAAGATGCTGTATGCAGCAGCTCGCCCTTCTGAGAAGGATTTGAAATGCGGAGTTGCATTTCCTAGTGCTCTGAATAACAGCGTCATGCACAATATTGCAACCACAACAACAGTGCAAGAAGAATTCATCAGTCCGATCTGCAGTCCTGATTGCATTAACGAAACCACCAGATCAATTTTATCTAGATCCAGAGCTCCGGAGATCACGCATGAAATCCACGTAACTAAGGACATCTTTCCATTACACTGCTGTGTCACAACAGCTTTCCATTGTGTTTTAAAAACTAGCTCTGCTCACGCTAGCCATCTCACAACTCTGACGGTCAAGCATTGAGCGATGGCAGCCTTCCATTGACCAATTGCAGGGGTTCTGAGATGATCTGTGAGTCACAAACTGTGACTCACCATACAATGACATTGTTCTTTTTTCTTTTCTTTCCTTGAAAGCATGTGTTGCTAAAGCTCCTAACATGATTAATTACATATTTTCAATGCCCGCCCTCGCAGCTCTCCGATGGAAAACAAGTGTCACTGCGGCGGTAAGAAACAAAGCCCTATGTATATCAGTGGCTTTCCATTAGGTTGCTGTGTCTAACTAACTAACCGTGATCACAACAGACTAGTGGAAAGAGACCCTAAGTATTGAAAAGAAGTTTTGTATACAGTTAGTTTAATAGTTACGTACATGCCGCCTACGAGAACTGAAACGCCTGTTATTAGGACTTGGGCTCCGTTTGCATATCCCTTCAGGACTTGTTGGCTACCGTACCAGGCCAAGAAAGCCCAGATGGCGAAGTTTACACCGATGGAACCGATGGCCAATCCTTTGGCAAACCCTTGCTTGAGGCCCAGCTCCACGGTCTCGTTCAAGGAGTCTGAATACGCCTTCACGGTTGTTTCTTCCCCCACGAACGAATACACGGTGCGCACTGAGGAGATGGATTGCTCCGCTAGGGTTCCAGCTTTATTGTACGCCGCTTGCATTCTCAATGCCAATACCGAGATCGCCCGGTTGTAGAATCCTCCCGGGATCAACAGAAACGGCAGAAACGGAAGTGCCACCAACGCCATTCGCCATACCAGCAAGAATCCTACCAAATAACCAGCAACAAACAACGACATGTTCTGTATGAAGTTGCCCACCTGCAACAACAGCGCCATCCATCACCAGTCATGAGTCACGAGTCCCAGTGTTTAATCTAGATAAAAATCGACATGTTGGACTTGTTGCTGCTTCCGCTGCTGCTCACCTTTTCGCTTATGGCCTGCTGAACAACCATGGTCTCAGCGGACACACTGTTCACAACTGCCGAGGTACTGCTTGATTCGTCATCAAAGTAGCCCACATTCTGGCGTAAAATTGCGCGCAAGTATTTGGCACGGATCTTTGCGCTCTGTCTCTCGCCGGTCTGCATCCAGCAACTTGCTTCTGCAAGCAAGCACACAATAATTCTTGTACATCTTATCAGCAAGTAATTAGTGCCTGCCTTTCTGCTGCAACTAAGCTGCTGCTCTCTGGATTTATCCAAAGTCTATGGTTTCAAGCTTACTAGCTATTCATGATGTACTGGTGTGATGATCTTATTATAATTATTATTTGAATTCTTTTTAAAAAATTAACTACCTACCTCTTCCAAGCCTATTCTAGCTAGCTCACTCTTTTTTCCTCCTGTGCCTTTTCATGTCCATGTTGTCTAGTAAAATCAAATTTGAGATTGACGTAAATAATGATGAACTATTGGGAACCATATGGAAATATACCAGAGAAATAAAATGTCCATGTTATCTAGTAAAATCAAATTTGAGATTGACATAAATAATGATGACTATTAGGAAACATATGAAAACATACTAAAGAAATAAAAAGGGAAGCTCTATAGAGAGAGAGAGAGAGAGAGAGAGAGGAAGGGGGAGGGGGGAATATTATAAAATTTGAATAATAAAAAAAATATTTGGATAGCTATTGTACAAAAAACATGAATTAGATTTAATTATATAATTTTTGAATTGACACCATATAACCTTGGATTAATCTAGAGAGCTTTTTATTCGGGCCATGGGGTTAGACTAAGTAAGAAATTTACTACTGAAGTTGTAAATACTCTCCTGAAAAGCAAAACTTGTGTAGAACTGAGCCGAGAGAATGCATGCATGCATGTGGGATGAGAATCCTTCATTGTGAGAGAAATGGTGGATGCTGAAGAGCAGGCAGGAAGTAAAGCTCACCAAGGTAGTTTGTACAAAAGCCGACCAAGGAAATGTACACAAAGTTTAGAGCGTTCTGCAAAAAAAAAAGACAACAACAACAACAACAACCCATTGTAGTTATGCAACAGCCAACAAGAAAGAAAGAATTTCAGCTCAAGAATATTATCTTTCAAAAAAATTATTTGTTCTAGATACAGTTGACTTAGGTTTTTGCAGAATGGACTTAGGAGCTCATGCTGCAGCATCCGAGATCCAGAGACTCTTGTGTAGTACATACATGAGAAATTTTTCGGTACAAAGCTGTTGGATCTGATCCCTCCAAAGTGCCAAAGGAATTGAGGACTTTGCTCTGGATGAAGAGCAGGGCCGGGATGATGAGCCCATTAGCCACACCTGCCAGGGTGCCCACTAGCATGAGCACCACATCCACCTTGTCTGCATACTGATACAGCTTGTAATATGGCACTGCGGCCCTTTTCCCTGCTTTTTTGGCATGGTTCTTCTTCAGATTCTTCTCCTCCTGCTGTAGAGCTCCACCCCCTAATTTCATGTGCTCCTGATCATCATCATGTTCAAGTTTCTTCAACTTCTCAGGCACTACATCTGCTTCTTGATCAGTCACCCTGAGCTGCTCCTGCTGCTGCTGCTGACCCATGATGTCTCTAATTGTGTTCCTGCTGCTGCTGCTCAATCTATCAATCAATCACCCAAGCTCCTATTTGTTTGCTGCAAACTTCAGCATCCTTTTTTTTCTGAGTCAATTAGCAAGCTGCTTCACAGCAGCTAGTGATCAGATTATGGCGAGACTTCCTGACAAAATTTGCAGCTGCTGCTCCCGATCAATTCTCCACTATCCCCAGCATGCAGCATGCATATTTTTATAGACCAAATTGGTTCTGGTGGAGCCAAACAAACCCAAAGACAAAAGGCAGAAGAAGAAGAAGGTGGGCCCATGACGTTACAACAGCAACACGTGCTATTCTTCTTCTTCTTCTTCCTCCTCAAGTCTCTAAAGCAAAGCATTTGTGATCTTCTTCTTCTTAGTCAAAGAAAGACAGTGCTATGCAATGAGAACAACAACAGCAGCAGACTGTTGACTCTTGGTCAACATCTTTGTTGGCCTTGCCTTGGTAGGCAAGGATATTGTGTTTAGATTGATTATAGAGTATAGTAGCTTAAGGGATTTTGGCCCCTAGGTAATAATAATAGGCCTATTTTTATATGAGGATTTTAAAAAGATGATAATTTTGGCTTGTCTTGAAACTTGAGGTTAGTTATAGAGTTATAATATCTTGAAGGATTTTGGTTTCATTTAGAGGATTTTCTTAAGATTATATTTTTGCATGGTCAAATATTTGAGTTTTCATAATTCTTCTTTTGCCTTAAGATACTTTTTAATGTAAACCGCAAGGCCACAGTGTGACACACCCCCTTGTTGTCGATCCCTCCCTCCTACGCAGTCTTTATTTTTATTTTTATTTTTATTTTTTAAATTTAATTATTTTTAATTAAGCAAAAAAATCTCAAATGGTGAATTTTTAAAAAATTGGCGAAAGTTTAGTGTTTTTTGAATTGGAAAAATTTTGAAATTTTTTTTCCAAAAAATAAAATAAAATCGCCAGATTCTATCCCAAGTTGCAGCATGTAGTATCTAGCAAAAAATAATAATACAAGGATTCTACAAATTTTTTTTACTTTCATATTTTCTTATTGCCATACCTGGCTAAATAGTCTTTTAGATGGATGATCGCCACTTTGGTTACATCACAAAATTGAAAAAAAAAAAGTTCTTGCCTCCTCCACTCCGGCCTCATTCTTTTTTATTCTTGGGGGGGGGGGGGGTTGAAAAATTGCTAAAAAGACACTAATTCAAATTTTTGGCAAAAATTTGAACCCTATTTCCTGAAAAAGAGTCGGCAATTTTGACCCCCTTTTTTTTTGTTTTTTGTTTTGGGGGGGGTGCAAGTGTTTTGCCACAAGTCTATCTTCTGTTGTTTTAATGTGTAGTGCTTGCCACTGTTGCTACACTACAAATTTGAAAAATAAATAAAATTGCACAAATGTGGTCTTTGGTAATAGATAATTCTAATAAATTTATGCTTTCTTGCTAAAAAACTGGTTTAGAAAATTTGATCAAATTAAAATCAGAGTCCAAATGTGGTGGGAAAAATCACGATTTTTTCAGATTATGACAGAATATTCTCTTTTTATTTTTATTTTTGGTATTTTGGCGAGATTTTGTACCCAAAAAATACTATTACCAAGGTATAGGGTTTAGGCAAAACCAGCACTTTATAATATGAGCCCTTTTTTTCATGGCAAATTTTCACTTTTTGACAAAATTGGAAATCAAAAACTCAAAAATGAAATGATTTTGGAGGTTTTCGATATCCAGATTCACCAAATTTTTTTTAATTAATTTATTCTTTTTCTTTTTTTTTTCCTCCGATCTAGTGGTTTAGCTCTATTAATAATTTCATTAAAAAAATACTGGACTACCACTTATGAGGTATATTTCAGTGTTGGGCAGGTAATATAATATTTTCATATATTAATAAGAATTTTATTTTAAAAAATTGTACGATTCCATGATTCTTCACATGCATAAACAAGAAAAAATTGTAGGTATTATTAGCACACTATAATTTTTTATAAAAATTATTAAAAATACTCAGACTAAACATTTTTTAAAACTTTGGGTGTCAAATTTTTTTTTGGCACTTGTAAGTTGAAGCCTTTGACATTTGAACTTGAAACTTTTAAACATGGACTCCAGATTTTTTACACTAAGTTAAGGACTTCAGATTTCTTTGATTTATGTACTTGGACTTTAGAACTCTTGGACTTGGTCCATCCAATGCTTTTTTAATAAAAAGTTTGTGCAACTTCTCCCAATGTTTAGTGGGTCCCAATAACCAAAATAAAACTAATAATACAAGAATGCGCATGTTTGATACCTATTGCCCTCCACCCATGTGGGTCTTTGGAATACATAATTCTAATAAATTATTAGTGCTTTCTTGCTATAGTCCCATTGTTTTCTTGAAAAAATTATGTGAGCCTCTAAACTGTTGCCTTAAACACCCAAAAACATGTTGTAGCAAATTGAGCAAACTATAGGTGTGAACCAAAACCCTACATTTGCAAAAGTTGGAATCCAAAATTACATGCTTCAATCCATTCTATCTCGACCTTGTCTCACATGGGACCTTATTCCCATAAAGCTTGTGGCCTTGGGCTTTACCTTACATGCAAGTGCAAGAGGAATGGCAGGTGTAAGATCCATCCCACTCTTAAAGATATGCCCTCTTCCTCCTTCACCTCATGATCTACATACAATCGTGTAAAATCATGTCATTTCTATACAATAGTGTAAAATCATGTCACTTCTATATAATCGTGTAAAATCATGTCACTTCTATTTGGGATGAGAGAGGAGGAGAGGGGGGGGGGGAATTTTCAAAAGGTTTTTGGTGATGTGCCAATCAAAGTGGCTCATTGCAGGGAAAAAAAAAGAAAAAAAAGAAAAAAAAAACTTAAAAGCATTTGTGCTTTCAAATGCACCACATCCAATTAAACTAATTAATGCAAAACACTGATAAAAATCTGGGGTTTTAAAAATTTTTAAAAATTCCTGAATTACTTGATGATCTCCTAACAAGTATTAGAGGGGGAAAATTTTCCTTTCCTTTTTCTCAAACTTTGTTTGAAGTTTTCTGCCCCACCTCCCTCCCCCCACAATGATAAACTAACTCCATGGAATAAGGGCAGACTGAGACACCTAGGGAAAACTTTAAACAAATAAGTTTTGGGAAGAGGTTTAACCGGCGTTTTTTTTGTTTTCCTTCCAATTTTGTGATGGAGCTGAAGTGGCAATCATCCATAAGATGATTTAGCCAGATTTGGCTAATTATTTAAAAATATTTCAATATTTTTGGCTACCATACCAACTAGAACTTAATATTGGCATTTGGCATTTAAAAGGCCATTTATTCTGAAAAAAGTTATAAAATCCCACAAAAACACTTTGTTTTGGGTCTATTTTGAAAAACAAATTGACATTTAGCAAAAGTTTGCCATAAAGAAAGAAGCACTGGTTCAACCCTTAAAACATCTAACACCTTTTGGAGGTCAATATTCTGAGGCCATACTTGTGGTGATAATTGGTCGACCCAAAACTTGGACCCTGTGTATGTATGTGTTCACATGCTATGGAAAATCTTCTCTTTTGTCAATTTAATATTATTGTATTATGTACCTAACCAGTTTTGGTGTCTTATTCCAGTACTTTGATAGGATTTTCCTTGGTGGGACACATGATCATATAACTAGTTCCAGCATATAGGAATTTGCAGTTCCACTTGGGATGTGAAGTGGGTCAATAGTGGGGAACCAGTGTAAGAGCATCACCTGCAGGGCTCAGTATGTGACCCTCCAAATATATTTTTCACATCGAAGTCTAGTTATGTACTCTTTTGCAACCCCACTTATAAAACTCAAACTGGGACAGCATATAGATGGGGGACTACTAATAGCAAACCACCTGGACCAATCATTATGATGGGCCAATCAGAAACACTAATCAGCAGTTAAATCATATTCATTACACTCTTTCCTGCAAGTGCACACTGCTGCTGTGCCTTATAACGTGATCAATTATGCGGAGCCAAAACCATTTTCCGGAGCCAAATGAGCATATGTTCGATTTTCTTCGTCCAGTTTTACTGTGCAGGATCACATACTGAGCACCGTTGCAGATGCTCTAACATTGTGAACCAATGGTTGGGAACATCAGTTATGCTCTGAAACAGGCCTTGGTAGAACCCACCCATTGTCAACTTCCACACCCTACCCAACTTCGCGTGTTTCTAGGTGGAGGGGGGCCTACAATACTACACAGGAATACAACATGTGCATGTAATGGGCCTTTGGGGTTGATTGGTCAATGTTTAGTAGTTTGTCAACAATTGCAATTGTACATGCATAGTTTACATCACACATGATATCATTCAGTCAATTAAGGACCATGGTTGGGAAGGGGGGAGGGGTGGGGGGGAAACCAAACCTAAACCATAAGGACCATGATGGGGAAAAACAAAACCTAAACCCTAAAACTTTCAGTTGACCTATGATGTAAACTCACACTTAGGTCAATAGAAATGGTCACTTAGTTTTTTTCGTCTTGGTTCCTATTCCATATAGCCTAAATGTAGTTTTCACAAACCTTTATTGACCTTGTTGTCTCCCTTGTGTAAATCACATAAACAAACATTGACTACGTAGTCAATTGCTAGAAGGGTTCTACTACAAAACAAGCAAGAATGATTTGATCAATTTCAACGTGCTTAACTTATTAAATATGCAATCCTATATTGCTATAATTATTTGAAAAAAACCTATCGAAACACAATACTTTCCATGATTCAAATTCAATATTCTTTCATTGTTGCCCTACAAATCATTAGAATTCCTTGTATAATCCTATCCATAATTGATGATGTGTTGATTTCTTTAATCTTGTCCGTAACGGGCCATACTATATTGGTTCTCAAACTCTTCGGTGCTGGAATTTTAATATGTAATTTTCTTGAATCCTTATAACCTCAAGCAAAGGGTGAAACCCCTTGAAGCTCCTCCTTTAATAGAAATATACATTTGATAGTAATTTGGCTTAGTGAGTGGTTCTTTTAAGTGGAAAGAAGCACATCAATTGATAGGTAGGCAAACAACATATCAAATTAAGAAGTACAATGGCAAAAGTTTGAGTTTTTCTAGGAATCAAGAATAAATTATATGGAGAATGTTAAATGATATTAAATAAAGAAAACAAGGTCTGTAATCAAGGAATGTCATGTTAGTAGACGGAACTAGTCTTCTTTTTTTCCCTAGCTAATTATTGCCAATATTTTATAGAAAAGGATGCCATGCGCCACATAATTAAAGGAATAGAAGGGAACAACATGAGAGTCACATATTCATGGACATTATTAGGTAGTCAAATCAAGTCTACTTTAGAACCAATTTTTTTTTAGCATGGGACTTGTGGGTTTTTATATATATATAAAATCTGTAGCCCAAATTCAATCTTAGCCTTCCATTTTTTCCAAGGTGACACTCCATGTACAAATTTGTTCTTTAGGGTTTATACACAATTTTTTTATACTTAGGTATTGGGGCCAGAGTCAAAGAGGATTAAACAGTGGGGTTTAGGAGTCCAATCGGGTCTTTTCTTTTTTTTGGGGGGGGGGGGGGGGGGGGGTTGTTAATTTTTTGTTGTAGCCAAAGTGGCAAGGGGTCACCGGAGGATTTAATCAAATTTGTCTAAATGCCAAATGTGAAAGCAA
>Ga0116227_10004420_pt1 | contig 30553 bp, 19 predicted proteins | sample S1TSphgellanicum_FD_89693 | JGI IMG/M metagenome (GOLD analysis project Ga0116227, IMG submission 89693) | Host-associated microbial communities from peat moss isolated from Minnesota, USA - S1T2_Fb - Sphagnum magellanicum MG | ecosystem: Host-associated > Plants > Peat moss > Unclassified... | reverse complement strand
TTTTTTTTTTTTTTTCTTTTCCCTTTGTCTTTTTCTTTTTTTTTTATTTTATTTTGTTTATTTGTTTTTTTTTTTTTTTTTTTTTTGTTTGTTTGTTTATAATTGAAAACAAGGTTCATCCACATTTTGATTCGTCCCTTTGCCTCATGTGCATTTGGGCTCATCCTTTTGATTCATGTGCATTTTGGCTCCTCCTTTTGATTCATGTGCATTTTGGTTCACCTTGTTGGTTAATTTACACTTTGATTCATTGTTTTGGTTCATCCTTTTGTTTCGTTCACATTTTGATTTACCTCTTTGATTGGTATGCATTTTGATTTATCAATCAATGCAAAAAAAAATTTAAATGAATTTTTCCTTCTTATTATCATGACCCTAACCTTGGGCTTGCAACTAAGGCAAATACATTGAAAGGTGTGGGGGCCAAGAATACAACCCGGAAATCACATTTGCACTCCCAAAAATGCTAGAAAGTGTGTGAAGAATTGAGCCCACACATTTCCAAATGGACTCTTATTTTGAGAGTTGGAGTCCTTATGGACTTTCCATTTTTCAAAGAATGATTTCAAAGGTCAAAACTCATTGGATTGAAGACTTCCTTATACCATTGGAAAGCTCTTAAGACGTAAATGTCTAAAATGGGCTCATATGGTCCATTTGAGTATTTAAAACACAAGATATGGCTGAGAAAAGGGTCAAAAATCAAAGTATCAATTTGATTCTTGACCACTAAAAGTTGGAAGTCACCCTGATTTACATACATGCAGGTGGCGTGCCACATATTGTTGAAAAGCTCTCGATGAGAGATACAACTTTGTTATAAACCTCACTTCAATCGAAGGTCTAAACAAGAAATTATGGGCCTCCAAAGTGACAGGAGTCCCAATTTCAAAAAAATTGAGACTCTCGATTTGGGAATCTCGGGAAAAATGACATTTGGGTTAGCCCTTATGACTAATCATAGAGAATAATATAAGGGGGGAGGTGGTGGCTTCCCCCAAGTCCAAACCGTGGTGAATATTATGAATTTGCGTATGCTCGTGGTTTGTCCGTGCACCAAAAGTGTTCCAACTATGCATTAATCAATTTGTTTAGTTTGTGCAAGTTCAAGTGAATAATTGACCTACTTGTCATTCATCCTAATCCCCATCCCAAAGCTCTAGCATGCCCTTCTTACCCCTGAAATGTTGCAAGTTAGAGAGCATAACCTTAAAATGGAAGGTTTTTTTAGGCAAGATTCAAAAGGAGTCTTGCCAATGTGAACCCTTTCAATCTCCAAGGCTTGTTGAAGTAAATGAAAGGTTTTTTTGGGTAAAACTCATGAGGATTCTTATCAATGTGAACTTGTTCAACCTTTAAGGCTTGCCAATGCTTACCAAAGCAAGTGAGGTTTTCTTTGGTAATACTTGAAAATAATCTTACCAATATGAGCCTATTTAACTTCCAAGGCAAGTGGGAGGTTTTTTTGGGCAAGATTCATAGTGAATGTCACGAACACGAAAAACTACAAGAATAAGAACAAAGCCAAAGACACAACAAAGAAAACAAATCACAAGAAATGAAAATTTAAATCTAATCCAAGATTGAAAACATAAAGACGCAAGGCAAAAACACAATATATGTTAGAAGATGATTTAATCAGAACTTTATTCTAATAATGTATGAAAATAAAGTTATAACAAGAAAATGTACCCAAAACTAATGTTGAACTGACTAAAGGTAACGGGAGGTCTTAATTCTATTTATACCCCATTGAAGACCTTGTTCAAGAAAGTTTTCATAAAAGCTTCCATGTGTGCATTGACCAAGGAAACTTCTTTTGACTAATAGTCAACTAAAAATGAATTAAAATTTAATTAAGGGTTAATTGAGATTATACCATTGGGGACTTAGTTCAAGGAAGCTTTCATATGGAAAGAAACCTTCCATAGATGCTTCCATGTGTGCATCAACCAAGGAAGCTTTTTAAAAAGTTTCCTAATTAATAGTGAACCAGGAATTAATTGAAAGTTAACAATGATGCAAGTGATAATGCAAGCAATGATAGAAACGGCTATGTTGTTACAAATGATGCAATGACGCAAACGATAAGTGATTGTGATGTTTGTAACAAAAATTCTTGCCAATGTGAATTCATTCAACCTCCAAGGCTTGCCAAGGCAAGTGGGAGGTTTTTTTTGGGCAAGATTTGTATGGAGTTTTGTTAATGTGAGCCCATTCAACTTTTAAGGCTTGTTAAAGCAAGTGAAAGGCTTTTCTAAGCAAGACCTGTGAAAAGTCTTACCAATGTGAACCCTTTCAATTTCCAAGGTTTAGTAAACAAAGGCAAATGGGAGGTTTTTTTTAGCAAGATTCATAGGGAGTCTTGCCAATGTGAACCCATTCAACTTCAAATACTCATGATTCTCCCTTGAACTCGTCCCTTTAGCTCATTCATTCATTTTTTTTAATGGTGTTTGTTTATTAATTAATTTATTTTTTTGTTTTTTTGTTAGATGTATTTGTAATTGAAAACAAGGTTGATTTACAACTTGGCTCATCCCTTTGATTTGTCCCTTTCATTAGTTCCTTTGCTTCATCCCTTTTATTAGTTCCTTTAGCTTGTCCCTTTAATTCATCGCTTTGGTTTTTCTAATTTCATTTTCTTTATTATTATGTTTATTTTATTTGTTTATTTGTTTGTTACATGTGTTTGTAGTTGAAAGTTAGGTTGATCCATAATTTGGCTCATCCCTTTGCTTGGTCCCCATTTTGGCTTTTTTATTTAGCTCATCCTTTTGGCTTGTCCCTTTTGTTCGTCCCTTTGGTTCATCCCTTTAACTCATCCCTTTGGCTCTTCAAGTTTCATTTTCTTTCTTATGTTTTTTTGTTATGTTTTTTTTTTCTTTGTTGTTTTGTTTATAATTAAAAGCAAGGTTGATTCATAATTTGGCTTGTACCTTTCCTTGGTCCCCATTTTGAATCATCCCTTTGGCTTGTCCTTTTGACAATATTTTTCTTTAAGAGTATGAAAGACCTTTGAGATATTAATATGGTTACTCTATCAAGCTTGGACAAGAAAAAAGAAGAGATATGAATATTGACAATATGAACATTTGTGATCGTAGGCAAATAGTGTGGGTGTCTGTGGAGTTGTTGGTATAACAAAAATGTGCATATTAAATGAAATGTTCAAACAATAAATAAATGCAAAATTGAAACAAAGTGTTAAAAAAACAACATGAAATGCATAATGCATCATAATTTTTTTACGTATTGATATAGAAGCAATATGAGTTCATTATAAAAAATGAATGCATGATGCAAGTGTAGAGGATGAAAATTAATGTGAATTAATGTGCATTGCTTTGATTGCCAAGTAAAAGTTGTAATTCAATTAGAAAAAATAATCAAATATAACATATGTACAAGAGATTAAATTAGGTATTTGTTTTAGTAGGTTCAATTAATAAGATGGAAAAGGTGTAATTTATATTGAAAGTTTAGAATAAAAGAAGTGGCATATATGAAATGATATTTATTTGTTCAAAACAAGGATATGTGAAAGGTCCAAATTAATGTTAGAAATCTATTGAAAATTCTTTTGGCTATCACCAAGGTATCATTCGGGTATCTTCATCTAAACCCTTATAGGTATCACTTTGAATGATACCCTAATTAAAAGCATGATCACCAACTCTCATTTATGTGAGAATTGAATGGGGAAAACCAAATCGAGGAAAAATAAAATAAAATATTAAGGCCCGAATGAATTAAAACCTTTACATGTGTCAAGTTTTAAGGGTACAATGTACAAGGTTTAATGCACAAGGTTTGAACTCATTAGTAATTGTAATGCTATGAATAATGAAAATATATGTAGCAACAATCTAAACATTTAAGAAAAGGGAAAATAAGATGAAATTCAATTTAACACAAAAATAGGTGGTTTTATAAGTTTTTAACCCCCTTAATGTCAAAGTACTTTTTTTGCAAGTTTATTTTTGAATTTCACCCCATATATGACCAAATTCAAAGTTTGGGTGCTTTGTTTTCCTTACTTTAAAAATAATTATGATTTTTTTATTTTAAGAAAAAAATAAATATTTAAAAAAATAATTTTGGTTATAATTATTTTTTCAAAAAATAATTATAGCCATTTGGTAAGAACCACCAAATAATAATCGCCTATTTTCAAATTATGAGAATTGATCAAGTATTGATACCCTAACTTGTTATATAATTTAAAAATAAATAAAACTTAGTGAAAACCATAACCTTTATAGTCTATTTTGTGAAAACTGGATCCAATGGGTACCAAAAAATCTGATACTTGCCCAAAACTGGTCCAAATGTATCAACTTGGTGGCCCATTAATTTGGGTTACAATGCATTTATTTTGATTTCGGACCTCAAAGCCTCATTAATTCTTTTGTATTTTTTCTTTATAGAAACAAATCAAATGTTCATTATTCATAATGATATGCATGTCAAAGATCAAATGGTCATTGTCATTTAAAATGTGATCTAATACTAAAATGCATGTTGATGTGCATTTAAAAAAAAATTAAAACATTTCATACATGATATTTATTTAATTGTGCACAATCACATTTGTTCATTATTCTTTAAGGTTTCAATTAAAATTAAAATTTCAAACAAATATATGGTGTCAAAATTCAAAACAAACATGAAATTTAAATCAAGTTTATTGGTTTAAATATGTATATATTAGAAATTTTTGGACAATAATAAGATGGAAAATTTAACCTAAATTATCTTTTGCAATGCAAATGAAGACACCCCCCCAACCATAATTTCCCATTTAACTTGCAAAAATCTATGGACTTTTCAATGTTTTCAATCAAACCACCTTTTAACCTCAATGAATACATTTTGAAATAATGATTCCTTCATCCACAACATGCATGGAATCCTTAGGCCAAGTTTTATTGATAACAATTAATCAATCCAAATTAAGATATTTATAGTAAATTTAAAGGCATATAATCCTAAGAATGTAACAAAATAAAAATACATATGACAATTTAATTCACTCAATCAAATCATCTTCATAAAACATCTTTAGAATTTTTTCACAAACACCAAAACATGAAGAATTTATTCTTTAATGATGAATGTATTATTGTCAACTTCTAAATTTTTTGATATGATCATTTTAACATCATAATCATCAACAATGGAAAATAATAATGTGTTATTATTAAATCAATTTCAAAATATTATGACATGGCAAAAATATGATATTTGTCATCACGTTCTGCACTTTTAAAGATGTATACATTTTTGCAAAGCTAAAAAATGGATGTCAAGATTTGAATTAAATGTCTCATCATGTAAGACTTTATATTATTTGAAGCTTTGAATCAAAATCTTTTTTAATTAAAAAGTTGATAAATAGTTTCCATTGCATGAAGTAAATTTTACATATTTTAAATCAAAATAAATATAACAATCAACACATTAAACAACAATCAAAATTCATTAATTCAATTTTTTTAATATATCAAAAATAATAATCTAAACTTTTACAATTACCAACGAATTATTTGACATCCATAACAAATGTGCATTACATTTACATACTCAAGAATTTTTTTAAATAATATAACAATTGGTGCAAATCTAATTTTCATTGATGTTCACAAAAAAATTCAATCAAAATGAAATATTTATACATGTTTTTTCCATTCCTTACCACTTTTTCTGATTTCTTTGTTCATATAATTATTATTTAATTAATTTTTAATTGCAATACTACACAAAAATCTAAATACATCTTAATGTCATTTAAGCTCACCTAAACAATATAACACAAATAATATAATATAAAAAAATTATCATTATTACATTATGACATTCACAAATCAAACATTATTATGGAATAATGGGTACATTCACAAATATAAGAGCCATAGGAACTGTAACTAGTGCTTTGTTTTTCATGTTTTTGTGTCAAAAATTATATTAATATTGCACATTTCTTTCATATGTTTTGATGATAATGTTCTTAATATATAGTGGAAACATGTGCAATGATTTAAAATGAATCTAATGAAATTTGAATTTTCAAAAACATGGATTAATCATTGTAACCAATGTTTTATAATGTTTTAATGCTTGAAAAAACTCATAAATGACTCTTTAAAGACTTGAAAATGACATAATTTTAAAAAGACCCTTAAAACACATATTCACATAAGAATATAATGTAACATATTTTTGAGACAAAAGGACTTTCTAATGACCTTTTGCAACTTACAAATGAAATATTCCAAATATATACCAATACTTTTTTAGAATAAGCAGTCACCAAAGTCTTTACTAAAGGTGCACCCCCCGACTTCTTAATTTGTGAATATACCCTAATACATTTGGTGAATTAAATGTTCACAAAATTTTCCATGATTTTTGTAATATCATTATCTAATTGATGTTTTAAAAAAATTCATGAACTTTATTACATATGTCTTAACATTTAATTTATTTAAACCAAAGATGACCAAATTTACAAAAGCTTGTCCAACACAATTTAGTCATTGCAAGGTGGGAAGATATGTAATGTAGAATGTCCATGGATAATTTGCCTTCAAATACAATATTGTCTCATATTGAATTTACAAAAACTTACAATTTTGAAATGCAAAACGAAATTCCATCACAAAGTGGGGACCCCTTTGTATTAGTGCTATTTAAATACTTTCACAATACTTTTACAAGATGTCCAAGGTTTAGTGTTCTGTTCATGTAAAATAGGCATTGAAACAATTTAGATTGTATTGACTTGATTTTGGTATTGTTTCAATGATAATTGATGTAGCACCATATTTGCATTATATTTATGTTGTTTGACATGTTGTACTCACATTATGTCCATATTGTATTGATATTGCATTAGTATTGTGATTGTATTGGATATGCACTTTTAACTATAAATGATACAATCTTGTTACAATATGGTTACAAACTCTATTATTGTATTGATTCTATATTGTATTCATGTTGTCTATATTTTGTATTTATGTTATACTCATATTTTTTTAACATCGTATTTATATTGCATGTGCATTGTTGAACATAGGGGATGTAATGTTGCAACAACATAGCTACAAACTAGATATTCAATATTGACTCAATGTTGTATTCTTATTGTTTATGTTATTGTATATATGTTATAATCATATTTTCTCAACATTGTATTTGTATTGCTTGTGTGTTGTTGAAAGTAGGTGATGTAATGTTGTAATAACACAATTGCAAATTGGATATTCAATAGTGAATCAATGTTGTATTCATGTTTATTATGATGTTGTATATGTGTTATGGGCACAACAAACGAATCAAAGGGATGAGGCAATTGAATTCACCTTAGAGTGTATTAGATGCCAAAGTTAAACTCCTAAGAGCCTTGGGTAATGGAATTCACCTTGGAATTTGTTACACGCCTCATTTGGGAGTTTTGAAAATTTGCATTTTTGAAAGTTGCAAAAGGACATCACAATTCACCTTGCTCAAAATTGACACCCCATGTGGGAGTTCGAGGAATTTACATTTTATAGATTTGTAAAAAGACACCCAACTTGCCTAGCCCAAAATGCATGCACGTGTGGTAGTCCTACTAGGAACTTGTATTCTCTAAAATCTCAAAAAGGCATTCTATTTTGCCTAACCCAAAATTGATGCCACATGTGAAAGTTTTGAGAATTTGCATTCTTGAAAGTCGTGAAAGGACATCCTAGCTTGCCTTGCCCAAAATTGAAGCCCCATGTAGGAGTCTGGGGAATTTGCATTCCATGGACTCATAAAAAGACATCCAACTGATCTAGCCCAAAATACATGCATGTGTGAAAATCTTGAAAATCTTGCATTTTCGGGATTCTCAAAAAGTCATCCAAATTCACCTTGCCTAAAATGCATGCATGTGCAAAAGTTTCAAAAATTTGCATTCTTGATATTTTGCCCAAAATGCATGCCTATGTGAAAGTTTCAGGAATTTTGCATTCTGAGTCTCCTAAAAAGACAATTTAATTCACTTAGCCAAAAATATATGCCCATGTGAGAGTCCTAAAAATTTACATTCCTAGGGTTCCCAAAATGTCATCGTACCTCACCTTACACAATATTCATGCCCATGTGAGAGTCCCAATAATTTGCATTCTTGGTACTACAAAAATGTCAGTCCAAAAAACATTTGGAGAGCCTTGGGCATAATGTATTTGAAAGTAAAAAAATGAGCTCAAAACCTTCTTGTGTGGATTCATCTTGTCAAAGAAGGAAATGGAAAAAAAAGTTTGGCCTATAAGGCCCAATGCTTATTGAATCTCAACCAAATTTCTTTTGCACATGCATATGAAAATGTTTTTTGATGCTAACTAGTTTTGGATTCCCTCTCTGACTTTTTAAGGAGATTTTGGTGGTTTCTTGGTTGCTTCAAAACAATTCCAACTTGAGAATTGAATTGTTTTTAAACAATGAGAATGTAAAACTATTCAAAAAGAAATTCTAATATTCTAAAATTGGAATTATCAAGTGGACAATCACATCTCTTGGACCCCACATTTGCTTCATTAATATTAGCTTTGATTAACATCATCACTAGACTTAAAATTTCCTTGTAATTCCAAATTTTAATACACAATCATCAAGAAAGAACACTATGAAGATTGTAATGGTTTTATTTGTTACTTTCTCCTCAAAATTTGTTTATTTTTGAAGAGTGGGGTTGGGGGCTTTAATAGTGAAACTCTTCAAATTTTCCAAGAGTGGCAATTTTGACATTATATTCTTCCCATTTACAAGTGCATCCTTAATGAAATGGGTAGCACAAAGAATATCTTATTCCAAGTAATGAAGGGGTTGTCTTCCGCATTAACAATGATTGATTTGAGCTAAGTTGTGCACAAATGTGCAAAATCACTTTCAATTTTCTTCTCCTTATTATCTCCGTATCATTAGTTTCACAAAGGTGTTGGCTCCTCATCTAAAGCAACTTTTAGATCCTAGCTCCTTTATATGTTTTGATATACTAAGTGAGTCAATTGCTCCTTCTGTGTCCATCTCCATTAGTTGTGCCTACTCAACTATGCTAGACTACCCCATGAAGTTATGTGTCTCATCTTGCAATCTCTTAATAACCCAACCTACATTTTTCCCTGCCAATTTCTTAGTAACCTAACCTACATTTTCTCTCTATATTGAGCTAACTTCACAAAAGGCTTAGGGTTTAGGGTCTACTAGACTCCTAGGCATTATACGGATTTGTAAGGTTGAAAGGTTGGTGTAAGGTTCATTTGTTCAAATTTTAGTTTAGGTTTTTGCATTCAGGAAGGGCAGGTCACACTGGAGATTCCATTGTTTGCAGGCATGGGAATCCCATTGGCTCCACCTGATGTAACTCAAGAATAAACAACAAAGTAGAGAGATGCTTAATTACCTGGCCTTCCAGATTGTGGTTTCAAGTGACTTCAAATGTCAAACTCTGAGCCTCCATTTTGTCCTCCAGCCTTGGCAACCTGCTTCAAACTCATGTTTTCTTCAGCTCCTAGAATCACCCTCTTCGAACATGAGATTGGAGATATGTATTAACAACACCATACAGAAAGACTGCCTGTGCAGGAACTAGGCTCCTACATTTGGCATACATGTCCATGAGGCAACTATGCATGTGGGCATTTGACTGACAGCCATTCTGTGAGATCTGTCCATGGATACACCTACCTTCTCCTAGTATTGCTACACTGGCACATTGGTTTTGGCAAGTCCACAAAGGTGACAGAGTCTGGCTGCAAGCCATCATGTTGCAATTTCCAATACCTTGTGATGTTGATATTGCACATGTCCTTTGATCATGGTAGTCAAAGATACTACCTTGTGCTGGTATTAAGGTGACATTCTGACACTTTTGTGAGTGACCCTCATAAGGTAATGACTGCACTCACTGCCATGTTACCTCAAATTGTTGTTGTGGAGACTTCTCTCTAATTCCACGGATATGTGTGTGGACATCCTGTTCAACACTTGCAAACCACAGTCCGATCTCCCACATTTTGCATAAATGTCAATGAGGCATTCCAAGATACCATGTTGTGTTTGGGCATCCTCTTGAAGACTCACCAAGCTTCATCAATTCTTCCACATTCAGCATACATGTTGACAAGGCCACTACAAACAAAAGCATCACACTCAAAACTGCTTTCAATTAACACACCTGCCTCCTGCTACATTTGCGCATGCATTCAGCAATCCCACAAAGGTAACATGGATCAGACTGCACACCTTTATGTTGCATTTGTTCAGAAAAGTCCAATAATGTTTGACCTTCCCAGATTTAACAGTTTCGTGAATCATGGCACTTCAAGAGAGCACATCCCTATCCAACAGTTCAAAGCATCTAGGTGCTTCCAGTTTCCTCATTGTAGTCAATGAGGCTACTACACCAGAGGAAAAATTTGACAGGCACCACCTGCACAACTGCCATGTTTCATTTGTTGAGATAGTTTCAGCAGCTTTCAACCCTCCTCACATTTCACTGAATCATTGCATTCCAAGTGACCACATCATGTGTGGCAATTCCATTGACACCCTCCAAGCTTCCTAAATTGCTCCCACACTTGCGGTACCTTTGAACAGTAGTAGCAGACTGATAACCACTTTGATTCATTTGTTCTATCAAAACATCCCACACTGCACTAGCATTATGCATTCAGCAACACAACAAAGGTGACAGGGGGGTGCTGCAACTCTTTCTGTTGCATTTTCCAAAAGAGTTGTAATGGCCATTCTAACATAGTCAGCATTTCACATGCGCTGGCAGCCCTCAATGATGGAATTCCAGGTGAACATTTCCCCATTTGAACATAGTGTTGAACGCTCTGCAACACTCAAAGCAACTTTGATGCTCCCACATTTAACATACTTGCCAAGGAGATTACTACCCACAAAATTTATCAGAGTTCAAAACCTTGTGGAGATATCTGTTTGTGACTCCCTCCTTCAAGTGCTCCTGATCTTGCACATGCATTCTGGACTTGAACAAAAGTAAGTACCCCAACCTGTAATCACACCCTCTTGGTGCATTTGTTTGAAAACCTTGCATTGTCTTCTAGGGTTACCAAGACTTGTCTTATGAGATTTGCATTCCAGTCAAAGAATGCTTGATTGGAAAGGCCCTAGTGGTGCCCATTGCTGCCAATTCTGCTTCCACCCCAGGTGGTTGGATTCTGCTCTCGAGCCACAGTGCTTGCTGTATCTTCTTGGGAATAAAACCAGGAAACCTTGCAAAGAAATGACAGAATGCATCGCAAGAAAACTGACAGCAAACAGTTTCATTTACGTTCTCTGACCCTAGGATCCCTCCCTCCCACAAGTGAAATATCTGAGAACAAATTCCGCTAGAGATTGTCTCTCCAAGAGATCCTGTCCGCAATCCTTTCTAGATGTCATTGATCGTTGTGAACAGATGGGTGAACGGTGTGTGCGTGGAATTCTGGCATGTCCATGTGAAAACGGATTTCGTCAAGTTTTGAAGGGCCATTCGACATGTTCTTCTCCAAGAAACCACCCATTGCAGCTGCGGAAATTTAGGGTTTCACAAGAATCTGCAATCCTTTCTCGATGTCAGTGATCGTTTGAACAGACGGGTCAACATTGGTGTGAGTGGAATTCTGGCATGTTCATCTGAAAACAGCTTTCGTAAAAGTTTTGAAATGCCATTCGACATCTTGTCCTCCAAGGAACCAACCACCCATTCTTGAAGCAACAGAAATTTAGGGTTTCACGAAAGTGCTACATCAGACGCCGATTCTGCTAGGGCATCATCGATCATCACCGCAGTCCGCTGTTTCCGAAATCAGATTGTTGCTGCTGATCGGTGTTGCAGGGGCGGAATTGGATGTCGGAGGAGCAAGAAACTGTACGAGTTGTTTCAAGGAGTAGAAGACAGTATGATGCTGCGCTTCGCCTCGCGGACTGGCCGCAACTACCGTAAGAACCGCACATCTCTCCTCACCGACTTGTACAAGAAGGAAAACAACTCATCGTCCAACCCACATATGCAAGCAATTCGCCCCCATTTTTTTGCTGCAAGAGTTTCAGAAACTGCTGCTACTACTACTACAACACCAGGAGATGGACATAACATGATGGCGCTTTGGGCAAGAAGACATCAGGTGGGGGGCCAAAGGTCGATTACGGGCTCGAGCAATGCTGGGGGCACCACAGCGGAGGCGGCCTCCATTCCGGCGGCTCCTGCTTCCAATATCAAGTTCGTGGTCTGGTACCTCAGAAAGCTTGAGCAGTACCCGCTTCGCACCAAAGCCTTGACAGCCGGCACCATTTACACAGTCTCTGACCTCACATCCCAGGTAGAGAGAATACCATCTTCTGGAGGCAATAGATCATTGTGATTGTTTTGATTCTGTCTCTCTGTTTTTTTTCTCCTTTCCAACTTAGGGTTGCAGTTGGACTTTTTCTTTTTTTGTGATTCTTGCAACACTGGAGAGGGTTTTGGTTGAAGAAATTTGGGCAGCAAACTTTTGTTTGATCAACTGCAATAGAGAATTGCACGAGAATTCTCCAGTATGGGCAAGCATAGAGTGTTTGTTGGACCCAGAATCAGGGATCATAGTTTTGTCTGTTGGGGTGTGGATCAGGGGATTACAGCAGCAACAGCAAAGGAGGGTGAGGTGGTGCAGTGGGATGCAATCAGAACATTGCGAATGCTAGCAGTAGGGTTGTTCATGTCAGGACCTTCACTACATTTGTGGTTTGGATCTGTGGCAAAATTGTACCCTAACCGCGATTTATACAGCACTTTGAAGAAGCTGGTTCTTGGCCAAGTGATTTTTGGGCCCTTGTTTTGTGCTGCTTTCTTCTCCATCAATGCCTTTGCACAAGGTGCAACAATCCCAGTGATTCTAGAATGTGTTTTCTGTAGATCTACAGCTTTCTTCTCCATCAATTCTGATGCCCCAGTTGCAAATGATCTGAGCAAATTGTAATGTGTTTTTATGATCTGTGGGAGAATAGGCGATATTTCCAAAGAACCACCTATATTGGTGAAATCTAAAGACTTTGGTGCCATTTGATTGCAGGTGAAAGAGGTTCACAGATAACACATAGATTGCAAAGAGATCTCATTCCCACATTGAAGACTGGTCTCATGTACTGGCCTGTCTGTGACTTTATGACCTATCGCTATATACCTGTGCACCTGCAGGTATGTTTATGGTCTTGACTCTCAAGCCTTCAATTCATGCAACGAGTGTTGTTGCAGTACTCTTGTACCTTGCAAAAACCAGTGGTTAGTAAACTTTTTGCTGGTTATTGTGGGTGATTTGGATGCAGCCTTTCTTCAGCAATTGCTGCTCTTTTCTCTGGACAATTTATATCACATATGTTGCTGGCAAGAAGGCCGTAGTTGATTCAGAGCCAGCAAGTGAATCTAAGGCCTCTTAATACTCTAACTCAGCACCATATTTTTGTCTGAATGACAATTCTTTTTCACACAATCACCTCTGTGGATTTATGAAACATTCAGTGATTTTCTTTTTGTGGGTTGGAACAAAACCCCATAAAGCTTCAGTTTTGTTAATGCATCCAGTGCTATGTCTCTTCATGAGAAGTTTGTGTAAGAGGCAAAGCTCTTTCTATAAAGCTATTCAGCTCATGATTAATAACAATAGGGTCACCAAGTTGCACAGAAGAGATTATCCACTCTCAGAACTGTTGAATCCTCAAAAAAAACTGAGCGATTGAAGACTTCAAGTTCTTGAATGTCTCAAGATCTAATGCTCGAGATCTAGTACTAACAAATATTTCTTCCCTCTTCTTGCAGTCCTCTGTTTGTTTTCTCAACTCTTTGGACAGGGATTAACCTACCAAAACTGAAAACTACAATGCACTTACAGCTAGTAGAGTTTTTGATTTGATGATTAACGAAGCAAATTCTTTAAATTTTTTGTGGGTACAGAGGACAGCTCTTGAAATGTTCAAATGTGAATGTTTTAAGAGGGAGTGAAGGTCTACAGAGTCTCTGTGGATGAGGTAGCTACTTTGCTACTGTAATTTCATATTGCAACACAAACAGTAGCAATTATTGATGTTGTGTACTGGATTTGATGGAGAAAATTGAAGGTTTTGAGGAATTGAAGTAGATTTGCCAAGGTTGAACAATCGTATTGACTAATTGAAGCTAGTTTCAAAAGATACAATTGTTGACCAATTAACATTTGGTCATGAGATGTTGAGGCCCCAAACATAGGGTCAGTGTAATGTGTACCCTTTAAAAAGCGTAGGAGATGGTTTCTCACAATGAACAGGGTGTGAGCACAAAAACTACAACACACTTATGGCTTGTATAAACAAGGACAAGGATGCAACATGAGAAGGTACAAGAGTAAACAAGCAGGTCATTGCATAATGGCTCTGTATGGCTCTCTGCCCCATGCAGCAAGTTCAAGCTTCTATCTACTGGCCATGACACACTCTGAACTTTGCTCTCATGTTTCTATTAAGTGGCTTCAGTCACTGAAACTGCAAGTTACCAAAGTTTCCTTGCTGCTGATGCTAGTGGCTGCAAGAGACTAGTAGAGCTTACTATGTTGCAGTCTGGGTATTGTGATATCCACAGCAGGAGTAATGCAATGGTTGAAGGTGGCATCTTGGTTTGTATATGCAAAGAATACTTGTAAAGCTGTGCTAGGACCATGACATTGATGGCAACCTTTCACTTTGGACAACTGCAGGGAAGGATATCAAAAGCTTTTCAGGCTGAAGTGATTATTCAGGTGTTTAAACTTCACTTAGATGGCAAGAATACCAGACTCTCTCGCAATGTTTAACAACCATCTCCTTCCATAAGGTGATACAGTGACTTGAATATGGATAGTCAGGAGCATTGGTCACATTTCTCTAACAATTTTGCTTCATTGGTAATTTGGTTGCATAACTTGACGAGAAAGTGTCGAGCCATGCCATGGTTTATCATCACCTGTCATTGCACATGCGATCATGAAGCTGCACTATGTACACTTGTGATAAAGTTATAGACCCCCGCAATCTCTCTGGTCTGAAACCTCAGAGTGTGGATTGTCTCTCTTCAAACTCCCTAGTCAGTTGTGAATGCTCCTGAAAGGCTGCAACTGATGATGATGTAACTTCCTGGTTATCCAAATCCTCTGCTATCAATTGAGAGCCCTGGGGGTACAAGTCCAATATAGCTGGGTTGACTACTATGTATAACATTGTCTAGGATGAGTGTTACTGCACAAACAGTGTCCAAGGTGGGTGGGTGTGAGTCCTAATGTCTTGATCACAAGCCTATCAGCGTGATGCCAATCCAGGAATCCCCTTTGCAATTTGTTGCATAAGAGGTCAGATGAGCAGGAGACTGTGAAAGTACTAAATAGGCACATATCTGCCTACAATTTTTTCTGAAAGAATGTGCCTTCTTCGCCTTCATTACTACTGTTTCAGGACTGTGGACATTTCTAACAGCCAAGGAATTGCAGTTCCTCAAAGCTTCCACCAAGGCCTTGGAACAGGTAGAAAAAATTGATTTTCTATTTTATTGCAAATCCTGCACCTTTTGATGGCCCTGAGTTGAACCCTGGCCTACACAAAATTGTTGCCCATGTGAACTAGAAGAGGAAGAAGAAGCAGAAAACCCATGCCTCAACTGACTCATGGCTGTTCACCTTCAGAGAAACTGACTTTCTTGCATCTGTGAAGAGAGGTGCTCCATGAGTTCCTCAATTCTTCTTTCAAGGAAGTCTTGGGAAGCACCTCAGTTCCTGCAGATCAGATGGCTTGCAACTTGTGATTCCAATTTTAGTTGGGCTGTGGAGGAAGAAATTATACTTGAGGAAGAAGTTTAACAAGAATGAAGTGGGTAGCATGGCTTCAGAAGCTTAAGGGAGAAGAACAGACCAGCAGTTACCTGGTGTTTTGTGAAGTTGAGACATCCAGTACTGCCCAGCAAGATATGATCTTCTGGATTCCATGATGATCCATGAACTTGTTGGAATTCATATAGACCTAGTGAGCTCGAGCTTGGAGGGAGGCTGGACATGCCTTCTTTGCCAGAGGGGAACAAAGTCTTTCTTTGGGTGGTATGGTTGGATGGGATTCACAGGGACAGAGTCAGCTCGGACAAGTGCTGCAGCAACAGCTGAGCTATCATATCGAGTTGAATGGAACTTCTGGAGCAGTGCAGTGTGAAGTGCTGTCTCACGCAAGGCAAGCTTCATGCGCTGCTGCTCCTCATCTTCATCGAAATACAGTGAGGAGAAATTGGAGTCACGCCAACTGCCATTGTCGAAATTCTTTGCATAACTCTGTACATCATAGTTGGTCCATTCACGAGCTGGTACAGGATGCACATGCTGCTTAGCCTGTGCACGCAGCTTCTTAAGCAACTGCTTCCACATGGGTGCAGGCTTGAATAGCTCATTTTCAATCTCACTTGTCCCTGGCCATTGTCCAGGAGCTGGATCTCTCCTTGGTTCCTTGACATCCCATTCTGATGTTCCTGCTACTATCAAGCACTCTTACTCAGCACTACTGCCATGCAATTGTCTGTAAACCTAACATTGTCTCTCCTCTATTCTTCGAGAATTCTGCTATGATCATGAGTTCTTTTTCATTCTTAGAATCTCCTGGGTAACCTCAAGATGACATAGCTACATGGAGAATCGAGATCTGCAATTTCTCGTCACGGATTTCAGAACCCTATCTATGAGATGAAGAAATGAATTTCTAGCTCAGAATTGATCTTACCCCAAGCTGCTACAGAGTTGGATTGTACAAAAGACATGGATCTCGACTTCGGCCGGTGGCGGCTTCTCAGCTGCCCCGAGAAAGCAGCCCCATATTGTCGAGCTTCATCGAGAGCAGCTGATCCGGTGTTTAGAGCTAGATTATCAGCTAGGGATCCTGGACCAGTAGAGGCTTCGGTAGCTGCTCCATCGGTGTGCTTCAAGAGGCTGGAGATTGGAGACTCGGCGCTTGTTGTCGACGTCCGTCTCCAGGGACCGAAGCAGCTCCGGTAACTCGTGAGACTCTCCTTGTACAAGCTCTTGGTGGTGCTCGCAATCGCACTCCCTTGTCGCTTGAGCGCCGGGATGACGACATCGCGACCAAAGCTTTGTACGCGCGTCGAGGACGAGCGACCCAGTCGAAAAGAGCCGGACCGTGGGGTTTGTAACCATCCCGTCATGTCCACTGATGCGTGCCTTCTTCGCTCTCGTTGCTGCTGCTGCTGCTGCCTTTCTATTGCCATATCCAGAAATATTTACTTGTAGCTTCCACTCGACTGACACACTGCAGGCAATGAATGAATCCTGCACGAAGCTGATCTTCTTCAAAGTCTAGGTGATTCTAGAGACACGCCACCTCCAAGCAGCTGGTGAACACAACAAATAATTCTTGCCTCGCGCTCCATGAAATGAAACAAGGAGAATGTTTTGCACTGCTCTCCCTCTCCCTCTCCCTCTCCCTCTCTCAAGTAGGAATTGAAGGCAAGAAGCTCATAGACAGGAATAGTGCATCAAATTTTGAACATTCAAACTTTGCAAGTAATGGATCCTATTGTAAAAGAAAATTTGACAATTCAAATTATTGTGCCCTCCTTGTGATTTTTCAAAGTTTCAAAATCGCGTTTCAAGCAGTGTCCATCCATCCCCTTGTGTGATTCCTAAGACTCTGAATGCATGCAAGTGTTCACCCCCTTATGTGGCTCCTAAGACTCTGAATGCAACTTACAGTAACATATGATTACAGCAACATTAATCTTGCAGACACATGGCAGTCTACAATCCTTGGAGAGAAGAGTAGTTGTAGCAAACTTGTCAATATTGAAAACTTGCTCCCGGGAGTGCAGGAGCTCCGTCACGAAACATACTCCAATGCAGACACAAACTCTGGAGACAAAACAAAAAGGCGAACAGCGATGAGTGATGGAATTCAATCGGGAACACTCAAATCCTGAGAGAAGCCTCGATCATAGCCTGGCTTGATGATGGGTGTCAAGTGCAAAGGAGGGACAAAAGTGAAAGGAAAGTCCAGGATCAGAAGAAAGACAACAAGGACAGTGTTGTTGATGACCAAGTGAAGCACATGATCTCACAACAACAACAACAACCACAACAACACCACCAAAACACGCAACAACCACAAAACACACACATGAAGGCGGCAAAGTAAGAAAGAAAAATATGTTGTTTGTTTGCTTTATAGTAATTTTACTGTACAAAATATAATATACACAAAATATACAAGGTTTGTGGAATAGGCTTGTGCCAAGGTATGAGTAAACGAGCTTAAATAAGTATGTGAGATTGTTTAAACTTTAGCCTGCGGGCCTTGAATGTTTTGTTTACTATCTCGCCCTTTTATTTGGAGCCAAGTATGGCAGCTCGATGGCTATATCCAAGAGCTGGAAACCATTTAAATACTGCATCCAACAGTCTGTGAATCTCCACTAACTCGCACTCGTGTTATAGACTCGTGTTGTCAGTGCTTGCAGACACCACAACACAAGGGACTATGCAGACATCTTATTTGCCAATACCAGTAAATAACAATTGTGAAGCATATACAAGGCAGTGTATCATTAGCTGCTAAATGCCTGATAAGTAAAAAAATGGCTTTAAAAAAACCAGGATATCAATGTAGGACTATGCAGCTAGGAGAAATTTTTTACTCTTTTTTGTGTCATGTGGATTGTGGTCATAGGCTCCAAATGGCATCTCCAAGGAGAAGTCCAGGTCAATTTAGGAGGCGGCCTTTGATTAAAGTAAGGAGTGGAGTAACGTCCTCAAGGGGAGAGGAGGTTTATTTCACAAAGGCACTGTGGAGCAAGTTTTTAAATTATATTTAGGAGGCAAGTGGGCAGCTCATATTATGGCTCATTCGCTATGAAATGGATGTTCGATGATAGGCTTATTGCCTTATCTACCTTCCAACATGTGAAGGAAGAGGTAATTTAATTTGGTAATTTTTTTTCAATTAATTTCTTGGTAGTACAATACATTTTTCTAGTTGACCTTTTCACTCGTTTTGTACTTATGATTGGCTGATTTACTTGTCTATTGCATTGGTATGTAGTAACTACATGTAATAATTTGTCTCAGTCTGACCAATTGTACTCTCAAAATGCCCCCAAAATTGACCAAGCATTTAGGGGGTAAAGTGTATTCAGGATGGCAGTCAAAGTTCAAACTACGTGGGTTTTTCAGATTATGGAGGAAATCTAAAAGCTGGTTCTTCTTACAGACTACATCTACAGTTTTTTTTTTTTTTTTCAAATTTTCTCCTGAGGATCCCAAAATAGATTTAGCATGAAATGGTGACTGTAGCATTCTTTCAGAAGTGGAGCTATAACTGGCGAGTTAGGGAGTGCATAGGTCTAGTTTTGACTAGGAAAAAAATTTGAAAGAAATGGTGAAAAAAAACCTCAAAATTGTCAAATTTTCAGGTTTTTTCTCGGTTTTCTGAAAAACAAATTCAACTGCTACCATCAAATGGAAATGAAACAAAATGTGTTTTCTTTTACTAAAAGAATCCATGGAAACAAAACGAAACAAAGTTTGTTCTTCTCACAGAGCTGTCAATGCTAGGCTTTCGATCTTATTGTGTGGCACAAGGGAGCTATGTGTGAACTTTCTTTCTGCTTGAATTAACCCTTACCTACTTACTACCTTTGTACTACTCTGGTGGCAAATATAGATAAGCTCCTCAGCTGAAACAGCTCTCATTTTATAGCAGTTATTTTCATGCCTATTCTTGCCTATAATCTGTATCCTGAAACAGGATTCCTCAGGAACTTATTTTCACATGTCCAAAACATTGTAGGAAGATATGAAATTTAAAAATATGTTGTAGGTTCCCAGTTCCCACTGGGAAATTCAATTAGAGGAAGCCTTTACATTAAACTGGTAGGGAAGAATACCCTCTATCCATCTCTAGTGATGATTGAACATGATTGGTTAATATGGCAGTGTGTACAGAGCCTTCCACTGTCCATGGGTTTTATCTATGGGAGACACCATTTGTTTTAGTTTTGGAACTTGGGATTACTTTAAGACTCATCATTGAGTCTGAATCTACATCCTACTAGGTTATTAGTTATTACCAATGAATGATCTTTTACAATTGATCAGCATGAGTTTCATTCTATTTTCTCCAGTATGCTATTATGAACGGATTTTGCAACATGAGTCTCATTGAAGAGGCCCATAAGCTATTGTGATCAAAGCCCTGAATTGAATTGGGTGCAAGAGAGTCATGTGTCAAAGCATCCCCCATGGACAAGAAAACTAATTGTGAAAAAATCATTAGTATAAGAAAGTAGGTTTTTGGACAAAAAACTATTATTGTGAAGAAGAAGACACCACCAAAAAAACCTAACAACCCAAAGAAGAATGACCCAAAATTAGCGAAGACAAGCACGACAATAATTCAAGCACTTAATAAAATAAGCAATTTATAGTTGCATCTTCAACAAAAAATACCCAAGTGAGGATTATTACCTAAAAAAAAGCTTCATGAAGTTAAGAAACCAAATTTGTGTTTTGTAAATAACATAAAAAGAAACTTGCAACATCAATTGCAACAACTTCCTCTTCTCTATATTGAAAGAACCCAAACTTGTTTTACTGCAAAAACTATTTCCTTGTACCACAACTTGAAAACAAACATGCTTGAAGATCTTCCAACAACCTTGCAACAACTTGCAACCAAATCCTTGATACAAAAGCTTTCCATGGCTGAATGTCACAAGCACAACAACTAAAAGACTTGACCACTTCTGAAAGTGACCCTAACAAGAGTTTAAGCAAAAATGCAAGAAATTAAGGTTGTCAATTCTTTTTTTGAAGTCATTTCCACACATGATCTAATTAATTTGGATCACACTATCTGAGCACAATTGCCTGCACACCCAGCACATTCCATAAATAATAAAGGGCCAGAGGGAACCAGCCCCCAAAATTGCACCAGTTGGCCGTTTTGTCCATAGGATGGGCTGGATGATTCACCTCTTTTTCATTCACCCCTGTACCTTACATTAACCAACATTCTACCATAGTCAATCTTTTTTGCATGTTGACCTTTGATCATTTATTTTGTCATTGCCAAATTTTTCCCAATCTTGACTTCCATACTACCCACCCACCTAGCTACTATACTGACCAAAATCTTAGCTCTACCTACTAACTAACAATTAATCCTTTACTTACCTTGGCAAAACTCTTATCTCTTTTTGGCTAAACCTATATTTCTTCTTGGCTAAACTTATGGTTTTTCTTGGCTAAAATTTTATCTCTTGGCTAAATCTATATATTTTACTGGCTAACTTTTTTTTTTGGTTAAACTTATATTTTTTCTTAACTAAATTTCTATCTCTTGGCTAAACCTATATATCTTACTAGCTAACTTCTATTTTTTGCATGAACCTATATTTCTTATTAGCTAAATTTCTATCTCTTGGCTAAACCTATATTTCTTCTTGGTTAAACTTATTTTTTTGGCTAAACTTCTATCTCTTGGCTAAACCTATATTTCTTCTTGGTTAAATTTATTTTTTTGGCTAAACTTTTATCTCTCGGCTAAAACTATATTTCTTATTGGTTAAACTTATATATCTTGCTAGCTAAACTTCTCACTTTTGGCAAAACCTATATTCTTTTTGGTTAAATTTATATTTCTTGACTAAACTTATATCCCTTGGCAAAACCTATATATCTTTTTAGTTAAAATTATTTCTTCTCGATTAAATTTGTATATTTTGGCTAAACCTATATTTATTGGCAAACTCTATATATCTTATTGGTTAAACTTCTACTTAATTCCTACTCCAAAAATTAACCAAAAAAGTAGATACATTTTTCAATAATGCCATTTTAATTATTTGCAAAACATCTACTTATTGGCAAAACCTACCTACCCACATCATTATATCTACCTATGCACTTGCAAATTATGGACTTCAATTGCAAAAATTATAATGTAAAATGTGGGTATTGTAATTGCGAATTTTTTTTTGGCAGTAGTCTTCTACTTCCATTTTGGACCATTTAATGCAAGATGTACTAGTTTAATTAAGTAATAGGCTTGATAAATTTAGAGTTAAAAAGACATCAAACATTTATGAATATTTGCACAATTTTTAATATTAATCAAAATCAATCTTAAGTTGGATTTTGGGGAGGAAATTTGGCCAAATTTTCACATACAAATACTTGCAACAAGATGCATTTTATCTCTTTTGAAGGTGAATGAAGAAACTCTCAAGTTGAAGTGACCACACTAAAGGTAAGATAATAAACTTTTATTTCATTCATTTAATTTTTTCTTTTCATTGTGTTTCAATTTTAATTCATCACTCACTCCTAAAAGATTATTTTGTATGGCATTTGTATATGTTTATATAAATATTAATTTTTATGAAATTTACCATTAAAATTGTCTAGGTTTATATATAAACTTTTTGAGGTAATTAGTTTTAAACTCTAAGGCTAATGCTTCCATCCATTATAATTTTTAATTGATTAATTTTAAAATTCAAAACATAGTTGTTATAAATGTTTTTTGTATTCCATTTGTAGTTTTGTTTGTATAATCATTAAGTTGAGAGCATTTATCATTAAGATTATTTAGGGTTTTAAGTTTAAGGTTTACTGAAATGTGTGTTGATTTATTTAGGTTGTGTTTTCAAATCAAGATACAATTCCTTTGAATGTGATATCACCCTTTAACATTAATGATATGATATTTTTTCTTAATCATTTTTTAATATTTTTTTATTGTTTTGTTTCTAATTTAAAGAAATCAATTTCCTTGAATGGTTTTAATAAGGTCATCAAATTCCAATAAGAATGTCAATATTACATTTTGCCACCCATATATAGTGTGCATCTTTAAATTGTTATGCAAGTATTGCATTTCCCTTTCCCATATATAATGTGGATTAAGGTCATAATGTGAGTATTGCATTTTGCCCCCACATACAATGTGCATCTTTAAATTATCATGTAGGTATTACATTTAAGGTTCCCACATATAGTGTGGATTAAGGTCATAATGTGAGTATTGCATTTTCCCCCTATATATAATGTACATCTTTAAATTGTCATGTAGGTATTGCATTTAAGGCTCCCACATGTAATGTGGATTAGGGTCATAATGTGGGTATTGCACTTTGCCCCCATATATAATGTGCATATTTAAATTATCATGTAGATATTACATTTAGGGTTGCCACATGTAGTGTGGATTAGGGTCATAATGTGGGTATTGCATTTTTTCCCCCCATATATAGTGTGCATCTTTAAATTATCATGTAGGTATTGCATTTAGGGCTACCACATATAATGTGGATTAAGGTCATAATGTGGGTGTTGCATTTTTCCCCCATATAGTGTGCATCTTTAAATTATCTTGTAGGTATTACATTTAGGGCCCGCACATGTAGTGTGAATTAGAGTCATAATGTGGGTATTGCATTTTTCCCTCATATATAGTGTGCATCTTTAAATTATCATGTAAGTATTGCATTTAAGGCCCCCACATAAAGTGTGGATTAGGGTCATAATGTGGGTATTGCATTTTTCCCCATATATAGTGTGCATCTTTAAATTGTTATGTAGGTATTGCATTTAAAGCCCCCACATATAGTGTGGATTAGGGTCATAATGTGGGTATTGCAATTTCCCCCCATATATAGTGTGCATTTTAAAATTATCATGTAGGTATTGCATTCATTTTTTCCATAAATAATGCAGTTTATTAACTATCATGTGGGTATTACATTTAGATTATCGATAAATAATATGGATTTAAAATTTACAATTGTGGCCATAAACCATATCATATGTTTTCCATACTCAACATTTAGGGTATTATGTGCATGATTGTATAGGGTTTAGATGAGGGATACAATTTAAATATTTAAAACATGTACATTTGCATTAATATTGAATATGAAAATTAACATGTAATTCAACATATTACAAATATAAAGTTTTAGACATCAATATCAATTTATTGTTTTTTCTTGCACAATCAGTTCAAAGCATAGTTTCAAGCATGGGTCGTGTTTCAAAATCTCAATATATTGAGATTCAAAACCCAAAGAAATCACCTTTTAATAACATGGACTTGGTGTGCAAAAAAGATGTTTGACATGGAGGGGCACATATAATCGAGGTTAAGTGTGCATACATCCCACATGCACGAATTTCGAAATTTCTAAACAATGAACGAAACCATGAAGACTCCCCGATGGAGTGGGACATTTATAAACAAATACCTTCACAAGAAAATGTAAAAATGTCAAGAATCCAAAACCATTTTGGCCATATTTGGTATGATGTTCTATTATTCATTTTTGTTATATGGAATTTGTTTATTAACCTCATATTGTACCAAATTTTAATCCTAAATTGATTTCACATTTTGTAGGTATGCATGTGGGTATGGGCCAGAAGATAATTATGGAGACCCAAATCACCATCAATCCATTAAACGAGGTTGTTTAGCTCAATTTTTGATTAGGCGATTATACACACAACTCGAGGTGCCAAAGATAATCTTCTACCATCAACCTCATACATGGGTCAATGGTGAGCCTGCACATGGCAAACATGACCTTGATTCCATTGCATGACCATTTTTTTTTGCCCCACGAATGTCACAAGCCCTCAAGGACCACATTTGGACCCAATTGGGTTTAAGTTACACCGTCAAACAAATATATGATAAGCATAAGACAATATAGCGGGCTAGAATCAATGTAGGAGAAGTGATGACAAGGGATGATTTCATTAGACAACAAGACAATGTTTACTTAGATCGCAAACAGAAAAAAAGGAGTTGGTGTTTACACCAAATTTTGGCCATTTCCCTTCGCAGATGGGCATTTTAGTCATCCAAATGATGTGTTTTATTTTCAAGATGCAAGCGAGGATAATGGGATTCATGTCCCATTCACAATAGGGATACAAACCTCATCTCAATTGCAAGCCATGGTTTCATTAGGTGATAATGGGGCAATCTCAATGAATGCCACCTTCAGCACCAATGATGTGAAATTTCATTTGTTCACATTGATGGTGTTTTATGCACATCACATTAGAGTGCCAGTTGCATGGATCATTACAAGCCGCCAAACATGCGATGATTTGGTGGAATGGCTAACTTTTTTGAAAACAAAACTTTTAAGGAAAAACCCTAAATGGAAACCTTCATGTTTCATCGTTGATGATGTTTCACAAGAATTACAAGCATTATGGTGAGTTTTATTTTCATTCTACCTTTTTTGGAGCTTTTATGTACATGTAGCCATTTCAAAATTTCATCCCACATTTTCCATTTTAAATAATGTTATTAGTTGAAATGATAATAAATTGATATTTTACGCATGGTTAGGATTGTGTGGGGTGACAATTAAGTGCCCATTTACCTTTCTGTGTGGCACGTCTTAAAGGCTTAGCACTTATGTTTGATGGAAAAAATAAAAAACAATGAAGTGTGATGTGCAATATTGGATGACCTTCACACCATCATGTACATGCCCATTGAACCAAGTGAAAGCATTGAAGCTTTCATGATTCGTGGGAGAAACAAGATCATTGAAAGCTTCCCCCAACATTTACACAGTGATTCATGGACTCAACATTTTTGGACCTATTATTTCCAAATTGGCACATGAATTAACTCTCAATCCATTATTATTGTTGCACCATGTTGTGCATATCCCATGGGATAGATGATTTAAAGGAAATTGGACATGCATGGATGGTACGAAGCCAACAACATCAGAATATGACATATAAGGTCCCACTTTTTTTCACCAAGTATGCTTGTTGCACATGTGAATGGGTGTTGCATGGAAACTTGTGTAAACATCAAGTTGCCATTTTTCTTACATGTACCGATCTCACTAAAAGAAATATCATTCAATATTATGGGACATGGTTTCGATATGATCATGGAGGTTTTGTTGCCATGTTTGCAGACCCTACCTATTTGCACATTTATGACATTGACTCTAATGATGAAAAGGCTGATGAAGATCATTCTGAAAAACCATGGGTTGTTGATATGTGCGAGCTTATGAAATTGGATGATACTTCCCCCAATGTGGAAAAATAGAAATGTCACAACCAACCTTCAAGTTCATCCACCTCCATGGAAAAAACGCTTGCTCAAATGGGTGACATAATGCAAAAAATCATCAATAAAATCAAAGAAAGTGGGGTTCAACTCATAGACCACACCACATCATTGTTGTGTGTTATTGCAACAAATGTACGAGGTATTCGCCTTTCCAAGGTGAATGAAATCATGCATCCCGACATGGTATTTCATTGCGTCAATGATGGATTTGGTAATTCAATGCACTGGATGAAAAATTGGCATGAAACAATGTTAAAACATGGAAATATTTGTAAGAAGAAAGCTCATGAATTAAAAAAACACAAATTTATTTATACCTATCCCCCATTTTAATTTTCCATTACTAAAATGTGCATCATATTACAATTGTGTCAAAAAATAGATTATTTATGTGTTAATGCGTTGATTTTTGTATCAATGAACATTTAGGGTTTGAAAGTTAAAGTTACATTATTAAGGTTATATAACACATATCTTCTAAAATTCCCAAACAAGAATATTTCACTCAAACATTATATAGAGGTGGGTATTGTAAGTCAATTATACAATAATCATTAGGTTAATATGAGGGTAATGCTTACCCATGTTGTTTCTTGTGGCATTTAATTAGTATTACATGCAAGTATTGCAAGGTTTAGGGTATATCATAGTTAAAGTTTAACGAACATTAACACAAGTATTGCATATAATTTCATATCTTTTGTGCGTATTAATTATGTTTGATGAAGGTATTACAGATTCCCTACTCCTTCCAGAGGGGGATTTGACCACTTAATGCGAATATTGTCCTACCTTTTTCATTAGAATGATGATTTGTTTTGGTTATAAATATCATTTGGATATTTCTTATTACATTCGATCCATTAAATGTAGGTATTGCATTTGGTGAACAAGATCCCCTTAAGTAAATCTAAATGATGAAGATTAAGTTTTTGCAATACCTACAAAATAAATTTTTATTAACCAAAAGGGGGCTTTTGGTGAGGGTACACAATATAAATTTATGTAGGTATAATGATAAGCTTACTATGGCAAATTGGTAATATTACATTATAGTATAAAGGCAAAATTACCTTAATGATCACCTTAACACACACTACAAACGATGTAGGTATTGCAAATTAAGGTTTAGAAAAATTAGGACATGCCCATAGTCAATGTTTACACCTAAAGATGAAGGTATTCATAATTGGTTAATTTTTTTTAAATAGGTATTTTTTGGATACATCCTATTGTTTTTATACACTAAATGCAAGTATTACATTTGGTAAACAATATGATCTTACATAACTTTAGATGATGAGGGAATATGTTTTTGCATTATGAAATCAAGGGGGATTACATAACATAGATTGCAATTTGGGATTTAACATAGGGTGATAAGGTACGGTATTACAAATTGAAAACTTTAACCCTCATCATGTAGACATTACAACCTAATGCATGCATAGGTTTGAATTTGAAAAATTAAGCAAACCTATGTAATGAACCTTAAATTGTTGAGTTAAAACCTTTGTATGTAACAAAAAATCCTTACATTGACCCTAAATTAAACAAACACAAAAAAAATTGGTTGCATAACTTCAATGGTGGAATTTAACAATTTTTTTAGAACTAAGTGTTAAACCTAATTTTGGAATTTTTTTGCATAACCCTAAATTGTGTATAGACTATCAACTTATGTTATAGACCTAATTTGGGGAGGGGCCCCAACTAGTGGGAAGGTTTTTTTATCATTCATACTTTTGTCATGGAGTCACCTTCATTTTCCTCTCCTTTAATGAAAAAAAAAAAGAAAAAGGAACTTCATTAGATATATGTGTGTACGTGAATACGTAAATTCACTTAAAAATATTCCATGAAAATAATATAAATGTTAGGAAAAAGGTTTTTTTAAATAATTAATGACAAAAAACTAGGCTTAATTTCCCTAGACCCAATGTCCTCCCTATTTATTTGAAACATATATTAGACAAAAGTTTAGAATAGGGTAAGGGAACATGAACATGAGTTGGTTGATATGTGGGTATTGTAATTTGAAACGTTTTATGGAGAACCCAACCATAAACAAGAGAAGATAAAAAATTTGCAATACTTACATAGACAAACCGATTTATGCACCAAGGGGTCTTTTCATGAAAATGGGCACTGTAATTATATTAAAATATTAAATTAATTTTTTTTGTTAAGGTTATTGTGCGAATATTTCATGATAAAGATAATGAAGGTATTGTTTAAAATGTTCTAGCATGGACACAAAATGTGCTAACCCTATTAGATGAAGGTATTGCTCATTTGGTTTATAATAAATGTAATCCACTCATAATGGATGGGGGTATTATGTGCAACATGGTATAAGATTAACCCAAAATCTACAAATCCTAAAATTAGAGGTCAAAATTAAAACAAGTGGATTGATACAAAAATGTTCAAGTAACCACACTACAAAAATGATGGTGACAAAAATATATCATGCTAAGTTAATCTATAATGGCTCAATACAAAATGGTGCGTACATGCACTAAAAATATATCTATAATTATTCCTTCGAGGAGGATGAACTAGAAAGAATGCCCATATTGGTGCGGTACTTTGTTGTAGCTTCTATAACTTTTGCGGCATGGTGATGAGTAAATAGTTGATGATGCTCAAGCGCAAGTTGAATTACATTTGCAACAAAAACCTCCTTTATTATGCCCCGAAGCCTAACACAAGAAAACAAAAAAACAAATTACATTCCAATGTCAAGATGTAAACAATGTTTTGAAAAAAAAAAACAAGTATGGAAATATACTGCCCATGAATGATTTTGGAATCATGATACTTGGATATTGCATCCATTTCTTTGACTCGGTTGTGTTTATTAGACTCCAATGTCCAATTTCAAGCACCCGATGTAACTTTCAAAAGCCTTGCATAAACAAGTCTACTTGCCTAAATAGTTTCAACAAGGTTCTCATCCTTTTCAAAGCATGCCCATGCACTTTGTGGGATAAACCCCACCCCCCATGCAAGAATCCTAATGATGCCCAACAAGATTTCAGAGGTTAAATGTACCAACAAAGGTCGTTTAACCTATTCCATTTGTTGCGCTTGGGCTTGGTTCATCCCATTCTAACTCTTTTTTTTTTTCACTTTATCAAGCACCTTCTTTTCATTATGCTTTTGCCTTGCACGTGGGTTGCTCAAAATTCGAGCATTCATAACATGGTGATTTTGTTGCCTTGGTCCCCAACATAAGTAAAAGGATGGCCAAATTTGCCTACTTCCATGCAAAGCTCGTGTTTGTTGTCCAAATGTTGACGAAGTAGCCATTTAGTCGCATAAGCGTCGGTGCATCCATTGATCTTGCACTTCCACATTGACCCTTTGTGCACCCAATCTACATATTCCATTGCATGATTTGGTGGTACTTCTACTTGATCACTTTCATGTGAAGCCATCGGAGCCCCTATAAGAACATCATTCAAAATCAAACCAAAAGATAATCCTTAAGAATGATGAAAGTATTGCAAACAAGCTAACAATAAAAACTTACAAAATATGAAGGTATTGCAAATAAACCAACAAGAAAACCTTACACAATATGAAGGGATTGCAAATAAACTAATAAGAGAATTCTAAAACTATGAAGTTATTACAAACTAGCAAATAAAGATTAAATACAATGAGGGCACTACAAATAGGCTAGCAATTAAAACCTTCAAACAATGAGGATATTGCTTGGAAAAAATTGGGCAAAAAAATACCCCATCCCCATTCTCAAATAGAGAATGAAGATGGGGTTTAGGGTTTGGATTGGGATTTTTTATTTGTAATGTGTTGCATTACATTCTTTTAAACCCTATAATGTGAAACGTATCATCCATCACAACAAATTTACTTTCAAGAATAGGAGTGGGATTAAGGTTTACTTTCAAAAGTAGGAGTGTAGATGATAATTCTTTGTTCCACTTCAATTTCCTTTTCATTTGCTACAACATTCACTTGTTGATTATTGGCAATCACCTTTCCTTGGTGTTTAAGTTTCTTCTAGGGATGTGCCATCCTATAACAAAAGCATTCAAATCCTTAAACAATAATCAATCCAAAAAAGAAAAACAAAAGCTTGAATCTCCCCAACAATAACGATTGCCACCACTACCCAAGAACTTCAAGCCCCCTTAAACAAACAATTGCATACAACATATAAACAGGGATAATAACTTATTTTTTCCAACTTGCAACAACTTTTTTATACAAAAACAACTTGAAACAATAAGAATTGCGAATTTAAATGTTCCCAATATCAATAATAAAAAATATTGTTCATTATATTTAAAGGCTTAAAAGCCCTATACTTTAGAAGTTTTATTTTTGATTAAAATTAATTAATATA
>Ga0116227_10004419_pt1 | contig 30556 bp, 26 predicted proteins | sample S1TSphgellanicum_FD_89693 | JGI IMG/M metagenome (GOLD analysis project Ga0116227, IMG submission 89693) | Host-associated microbial communities from peat moss isolated from Minnesota, USA - S1T2_Fb - Sphagnum magellanicum MG | ecosystem: Host-associated > Plants > Peat moss > Unclassified... | reverse complement strand
TGTTTTTTTTTTTGTTTTGAATTTTCACCAAAATTCAAAAATTTTTTTGGGGTTTAGTACCCTTATAAAGTTTTTTTTTTTTTTTTTTTTCAAGAAAATACAATTTTTTTGACTTGGGTACACTAGATTTAAAGTGCATGCTTTTACGAGCCACCAAATAATAACAATATTATCGAAAAAAACATTTGTCATGTGTTATCATATTGGTGCCTACATCTATCATTATCCACACATCATACAAAATAACATAAAAAAATCTTAAATGGCATCTCATACCTAAAATGATTTGAAAACAAACTTCGTGCGATTATATCCTAAACATTAAGTAACTTGAACCCTATTCACACATGAACCGATTCCTAACTAAAACACAATTAATTATACTAACCAACTTATCACTAAACCTAGTTATAACGTATGATTTAACTAAACAATTAAATTAACATTCCTGAAAATTTACTATCCTACCTATGTTGTAGCCAAACTTGGCTAAATCTCATATGGATGGTTGCTAATGTGGTTACACCACATAAGTGAAAGTCTTGGTGATGATCACCCATAAATAAATTTAGCCAAATTTGGTGATATTCAAATTATGAAATTAGAGATTTTCAAGCACTAAAGGTTGTAAAGGATCATGGACTATATAATTATTCCAAGTGTGAATGTGATATTGAGGATAAAACTCAATTCTAAAAAAGAAAATTCAATTTTTAGTGACAAAAAATTCGAAATTCAATACCTGTCACACCTTAGGTTTAAAAATTACAAGATTACCTCTATTAAATCCTATTCATTAAGGTTTTCCAACAGAACCAAGAATAGGCCCCAATTTCCCAAAAATAGCTAATTTTCATTTTATTGATTTTTTTATTGACAAAATTATCCAACATTAATTTTTGCAACATAGGTCTAAACACTCCCAAACCACCTTAATGCATGCCTACTCATCAAAAGCTTTTCAAAAATACAAAAAACACAGAAAAACGCACTATGGTTTGGGAAATTTCAACATGACAAACAAAACAAGCAAACTACCTTCCTTATAATAGGTAGATTATATATAATAATATGTATGTATGTATAGTAATGTAACTTATGCCATTGGTTCAAGTGTGAATTGGTTATCCAATTAATTTAATTTCCAATGAGAAAAACTATTCAAAATTCAATATTTCCCCAATTTTGAAGTCTAAAATCTCCAAAATCGCTTTGATAAAATCATACACATTGAAGGCTTTCCAATAATACTAAAAACATGCCTAAATTCTTTGCCCTACAAATTTTATTTTGGATTTACATGAATTTTCAATGAAAAAATATTATTCAACATTCAATCATTTTTTCATCGCAAGTCAAAACATTATGGAATGAAGTTATTTATTGCACCCGTAATCATTCAAGGATTTACAATAGTATCAAAAAGTGTGGCAAAATGCAACATAGTTTGGGAGATCTCATTTTGTTGATGACAGTGGGTTTAGGGTTGTTCCTAAACCCTAAACCCCAGAGGGTTCAAAACTTCTCCTATCACAGCTCTATTGCCATATATCGTAATATAATAAACCTCTTCACGGCTTGATGGTTGGAAAGAAACTAAAAAGGAAAGCTTTGTGCTGGATCTCAAGAACTTGAAGGTGTACAAAGGTGCAAGACTTCCTTTCAAATCACTTCCATACAACAATCACACTCTAAATCTACATGCCCCCCTTGTAATGCTTTATTTTACATTCTGAAGCTTGGTGAAATGCTTGACACATGGATTGCACTTACCACAGTTGATCCTTCCTATGTTTGATCGTTGCTATGAATGATGTAAATATAGTTGATGGTTTGCACTTGTTTTTGATCATGTCTGGTGTGGTGATGATGATTCTTTGATCAACCTTTGCAATACATCAGACTAGTTTGAACCCCGTGCCTAATGCACAGGTGTGTGTGTATTTGATGGTACATATTACACAATTACAATTACAAACTACATTTCCAAAACCTCTTTATATACGACATTCCGCATGTATCCATCGGAACCCTGGCTGCTGAAAATCTTGATGTTTGCATTGCTTGTGACTTGTGAGATAGCAACATACAGCTGACCATGGGAATAGACTGGAGACGGCAAATATACCCCAACATTGAGAAGAACAATAAAAGATTCTTCGAAATCAATGTATCTCTGGGCAAAACCCAAAACCCTAAACACTACTCCAACTTTTGTTTCTTCTTGTTTGCTTCCCCAAACCCTAACCCTAAATTCACCGCCTACCACATTTGCGATCCTTCAGCGACTTCCCAAAATAAAATGTGCACATGTACATACTCACTTTGCTGGCTCTAAAATATATCCATTTTCAGACATTGGTTAACCCTGTCTTTTGTTGGGTGTGGGGGTAGGGACGCATTGGATCCAACTTTTGGAAGCTTTACCTTATTAGAACCGGTTTCACATTAAACGAATTGGTTTCGTTGATGAAAACATCTGTATTCCACTCTTTCTATGCCCCGTCGGAGTAAACAGACCATGACAGGACGGATGGATGACCAGACGAATGGACGAATGAATGACGAGACAGATGGATGAAATGATGCTTTACGACGTCCTTTACTATATGTAATGTATATGTCAGGTGTTAGGTTTTTTCCAAAATGGAATTTGATGGTTGTATGGAAGTGTGAGGGAAAGCCAGATGGAACATTTTCATTTTGCAGATAATGATTTCATGGCTGTGTCATCCTGCTTTATGAACTCTTAAATGGCCTTTGTCAAGTATATAGCTCAGGAAACTTCTGTTTTCATTGCAATCTAATTGAGGTGCTCTTTATTTTTTCTTCAGGACATATATTAGTCTTTATCAGATTTTGTCATGTACAGTTGTGAAAGCATTATTATTCTGAATGAAATTACATCTTTATGCAGAACTCAACAAGAGCTTAATACACTGAACACGTTGAGAAACCACAATCTTCTTTTGTACTGAAGACCAAGAAAACTAATAAGTGACTTCTGTATTCATCTGCAGGAAAGCTGGAAACCTCATTCACTGAATTAATTCATTAACTATGGGATCCGAGAACACCTCAAGCCAAGAGCAGCAACGTGAAGCTAAACGAAAGCGACAAAGAAGAAAATTATGTTTGTGTGCACGTTGCAAAGGTCTCCATGTTCGGAGGAAATTAGACATGAGACGCATCCAGATGATAAAATGGGGACCTTCAATTGCATCTGATGTAAGTTTTAGTTGAATATTTGCTTTAAATGAATTGATTGGTTATTGGATTGTACATGTAATGGTGAGATATGGATATTTTTCCATCCCATGATGGGTCATTGCAGGATTCCTCACAGGCTGCACCTACAATCCTTGGCACTCCAACATCAGTTAGCGAGGATTTTCCACCAACAAGTTCCGCAGGTGGGGGGAGCCTTGATATAGACAAGATCTTCAAGGAGCTACTGCTTTTGTGCACATGACGCCTATGTGCACGCCACCCCTAACCCTAACTTCATTTTTTATACATTCCTTAACCTAAAACTTAGCTTAATAGGCCTTACTAACCAGCCTAGACCCTAGATGCTAAACATAGACCTCTATATCCTAGACCTTAGACCCTAGTACTGAGAACTGAAACTGGGTATGCCCTAATACACAGGAAAGTGACTAATGAATCATCATCATCATCATCTGGGACACCTTTTGGTGATCATTCATTAGTGACAAGCTATGCAAGGACTTGTAGGTCCTTAGTAAGGTCCAGTCTCGCAGTACCCAACACATAGTTTTGGTGATCCCTCATTAATGCACTGGTTACAATAGCCATGACAGCTGCTGTCCCTCTCCCCAATAGCCAGGCAACCCTTCCACAACACCCCATAGGAACCTTTTTTTCTGATTTTTTGTTTCAAAAATCACATGGTGGATTTTTTATTTCACCACCATGGATGCATCCTAGGTTGAAAAAAAAAAAAAAGTCCCATGGGTGTTGTGGAATGGCTCCCTGGCTATTGGGAGGAGGGACAGCAGTTGCCATGGCTATTGTGACCAGTGCATTAATGAGGGATCGCCAATACTATGTGTTTGGAACCGCAAGACCGGACCTTACTAAGGACTCCTTAGTACGTACGATGCAGGGTCAGCCTGCAATCCTGTCGTCCCTTACTTGTGTCGGCAGACGAGCACGATGGCGGACAAGGCAAGCAAGGGAAAGGGGATAAGCAAGCGAGAGCGCCTTTGGAGCGACGACGGATCTCGAAGATCTCTGAGCGCGCGATCGGGGAGACGACGGAGGAGGAAGAGCTTTTGGTTGTCGTTGAGGGAGAGAGAGATAGAGAGAGAGAGAGAGATCGGCAAAAGAAAAAAACAGAAGAGATGTCGTGGCTCAGGTCTGCCATCAGCAAGGCAGCCGAAGTCGGAAACAAGACCAACCTCAGTCGCACGGCTAAAACTTTCGCCGACGCCGTGCTCCAGCAGGCTGCTGGTGGTGCTAAAATTGTGCAAGATCGCCTGGTTCGTCCTCTCCCCCTCCTCTCTCTCTCTCTGGGAAGTAAAGTAAGTATGTATCTTCGAGTCTAGTTTTCTGCTACATTGCTACTGCCTCCGCACGTTCGTTGCCGGTTGTGCTACGGCGTCCTTTGGTTAGAAATGCGGCTCTGGTTTTACGTCGTGTCAGGGTTCTCTTGGAGTCGGAGAAGCGATGGCATTCCGGAGGCTCAAGAGACTCGGATAGGTGAATTGAGGCGCGGGAGAGAGAGAGGCGGACGGATCAGTGCATCTTGAGATTCTAGGGTCTGTAAGGGGGCAGATGTTGTTAAAGATTTTTTGGTTCTTCCATTCTAGGCAAGGCGAAAGTTCAAGGAGATCACGGTTGTTGCAACTGTTTGTATCCCCTTTCATAGTCGGGAAATTAAGCACCTTTTTTTTTCCCCCGTCTGCCATCATTGTTGCAGTGAGATTGTTGTTGTGGTGGTCGAACCATAGCTTGAACTGTTACCGCTGATTTTCCACTATTCCAAAGACCAAAACTGCCTTGCTGTGTACACACACATACATACATACATGCCTTCATGAGGCTATGAGGCCGACAGAGTCCTTCTAGTTAGTTTGACAGTGACTCCGAGCAAGGTTTTCTCTGGATACCTCTGTCTTTATGCCTTTAGGTCAGTTGGATCTCCATCAGTCAGTACAGAGCAGGAATTTTTTTGTGGAAGCACATTGTTGGCAATATAGGTTTAAAACATTTTGGATATTCTTCTGCAGTCGGGGCGAAACCTAAACAGCTTCAAGAATGCAGTGAGAAGGCTCGATGAGGTAGCATTGAATGCTCGGAAGCTTGAACGAGTTCAGGCTTTGGCAAGGTGGCTAGCTGCCCTCCAGGATATCCAACGCACTCTGAATGGTGGGAAGGCTGGTGGTGGGACAGAATCTCCAAGAGCACCACAAGATGATGATAGTGCATCACCAAGGAGAGCCTCCTCAGTAAGTATCCTTGACATTCCGATCATCCAATTCCTGACAGTTCTGGCATGTGAGTCTTAAGTCCACCTTGTAGCACTGTTCATTATCCGTACTGTTCCATATCGTTGCTTAGAATGTGCAGCTAACTCTTTGTTTCCTTTGATAAAGCATTCAGTATTAAGATCATCCTCCTTAGCAAAGGTGTTAACCTGGATAGTTTTTGAGCTTCATCCTGGTGCTTGGACCTGACCAACACTGAATGTTTGCATGGCAGATTTACTTTTTGGATCCAGATACAGGATCAGGGGAGCCCTTAAACTTTCGTGATGTTTTTCTGCACAGCCAAGCTCTAGAGAATATTGTCACCTCAATGGTATGCAGATCTCTGTCCTAATGGTGAATTTGCTTGTTGAGGATTAGTGATGGTTGAAAGAACCGCACCTCCAGTTGGCTAACATCAACAGGAGAAGTTTTAGCATCTGAGAGGATAATGTGAGTCTTGAATGAACCATAAATTTACATGGTATCCATCACATAGTCTTGGATATGTGCTAGAATAAGGTATGAGCTGTGGAATATGTATTTGGCTAGGGTTTCAAACATGTGGTGAGGACCAAGGACAATATTTTTTTGTAGTTGTCCATGTCTCAGAACTCTGTCTGTTTGTGAATCTTTTTGAAGAAAGATGTGCCTAGTGAAAGTTAGAGCAGATGAGTGGTCAAACAAGATACTGACACCGCTGGCATGGTACTTGATTCTGTATTAGATCCTCGAAGCACCAGTGGAAGAGGAGGTGACTATGTTGCTGGAGATGTTTGGGTGAGGATTGGCTTCTTTATGCTGATCTGGCGATGCCTGGCTTGGTTGCAGTGTTGTCAATTTTACTTCTCACTTGTAACTGAACTAGATGCCTGCACTAGTCAATCTTAGTGTCCTCAATTTCCTCAGAATTTCTCCCTAATGTTATGCTTTGTTTGCATATATAGGGGAGCACAATGATCTTGAGGTTGTGTGCCTTAATAGAAAAGAGGGGTTGTCATGCAGGTTGTGTCTTGCAGGAGGCCAAGAGCTTCATCAGGCCATAATCAGTAGTATTCAGGACCTCTCAAAATCTTGCTCAACTTATGTGGAGGAAGTCATGGTGTGTGGTTGTCACCACCCACCTTCTCACTCACTTATGTGAATTCGGTGCCCATTGGTGCATTAGTGCAATGGAGAATATATTGATATCTCCATTTTATGTTGCTTATTATATTCAAGATTGCCACTTCTTTTTGTTGATATGATATCATAAAACCATCTGTGATAAATTCATTTAAAGAGAGAGATGTCAAATGTGGTGGCAGATCAAGAAGGAGGACCTATTGCAACTGGCTCGTGATGCTATCACTGGGTTGAAGATAAGTTTGGAGGTTGAAAGGTAGGCCCAACAAAATGTGTAGCCATCTCCTGTAATATTGTGAAAGGGAGGAATTTGACCATCTCGCCCAGCTATGTACAGGCTGGTGCAGGGTCTTTCACACCAAACAGGCTTTGATTGTTTTCAGGGCTTGAGTTCACTCATGGAGACTTCAGTTATGTAGCATGATGTTCCCTTCAGTTGGTAGCCCAGATTAGAGTTCTTGGCTCTACAAAATACCTTGGAGACTTTCATGTATCCCACCTGAAAGGAGAGAGGGTGAGGAAGGAATAGAGCATCAAGTAATCCTTCCATTTCCAAGGATTCTTTAGCATCTCTTGGAAGTTTCCCAGTGAGGGCAGCTGAGTGTGGGGGAACAAGGTGTTTGGACTGAGTGAGAGAACATTTTGTGGGTAGGGACAGTTGTTGATTGGTTTTGCTGGGAAGTGCAGGTTAGATTTTGAGATCAGCAACCTGCAGCAACAGATAGCCGAAAAACACAAAATGCTAGAGGCCTCAGGCGATACCACATCAAATGTGGTTCAGGTATGCTACATTGACCCTCTCTGAGTGGCCAGTTTTTTGGAACCTATAGTAGGGTTTAGCTCACTGGGTATGCTTTGGGGCAATTGGGATTACTTTAGTGCCTGCACACAGCAATTCAGTTTGAAGCTGAATTGTACTGCTGAAAGGACCAATTTTGGATTCAGTAATGTGACATTCTTGTTTAGTTCAAGAATCCTATGCAGCACTTTGCAATAGCAGAACTGGTGAGTGTCTTATAACCCTTTTGTAACCCTAATGAAAGGAAGTTAGTTTCACTAAGCAAGGCATTAAGACAGGCTTGAAGTTACTCCTCTTATTAAGTAATACTAGTGACTCCTTATTGGGGTCATAAAAGGGTGGAAGTGCTACATAAGGCAGTGGTAGTCCTGTGCAGAGTTAGCAGTCATGCTTGATTTCTTGGGATACTGTGGAAAGTTGTAAAACATTTTTCTATGGCATTTTATGCTCTGAGGAATTTTTGGACATGATACAGCTGGAGGAAATACTACAGTTGAGTGCACATCTACGCAACTGTTTTCAAAAGAAAACAGAGTTGATACATTTGGGCGATACAAAAGAGGGCCGGGCTCTGAAGGTGACTTTCAATGCTATCAGCTGTGTTCATTCTGTTGATCTGCTCACTCTTGCCACATGGTTCCTTTATTTTAGTTTACCTCCCCTGAGAGCTCCTACTTATGCAGGTGGAGATGTTGAAGGGATTGACAACCAGGCTAACATCAACAGCTGCAGATATGGAAAAAGAGATTGTTGACAACAGGTGCTGCTCTTCAGATCATGTTGAAACTTTTTCAAGGGTCTTGAATTAGACTCTTGTTCCCTCTTGGTCCATTGTATATATTGCAGCTTGTTAGGTTTTGTGTGCACATCAGAGTTGTTTAAGATTGGGAGCTGGTACGATGGCAGGCAACAAAAGCAGGAAGCTATGGATTATCGTGTCACAAAGGCCCAGGAAGTGACAGAAATAGAGAAGGTGTATCTATCAGTGCAGAGTACTTTCATTGCTTGCCTGCAGACTCTTCTCTTTGTGCCCTTGTGGTCATTTTCACCCTCCAAATATGTGCATGGATGTTTGGCATTGCCTTCTTATGATATCCCTTATGAACATACTGCTGCTGTGCCAGTTACTATGTCATGCCTTCTCTTGGACGGTTTCTGCTACTTAACTGGTGACTGGAAACATTTGCAGGCACTTGCCACTGACATTCGTGCACTTACAAAGAGAAAAGATGAACTTGAAGCTGAGCTTAATGAAGTAAGTACCTTGAGCCTTGCAAATTTTATGTCCTCTACAATTTTGTTCTTGCTTGCATTACAACTCCTTCTCACTTTTAGAAGGTTTTCTTGCTTCTATTTATTTGTCCGTGCTGTTTCCCATTTCTATGCAACATTAAACTCTTGGTGTCCTTCAGTGGGACAAGGTGTAGTTTATAGTCTCCATTTGAAAGATATGACAAGGCCCACAGATTGCCAGATTTGATATGCATAGTAATGCAGTAGCAACTGTGCACACATCGTAGGTCTTGTATCCCAATGGATCAGGCTTGGTAGCAGTGTGAACCCTAGGGTAAAGAGATCATGCTGAATGGCAGATGTGACATACTGAACCTTTGGATGAAACTGGAGCTGGATCACATATAGCTGCCAATGTCCTGGATTTGTATATCTTGTTAGGCTTTTGAACCTCAATTGAGTCGCAGAGGTTTGTGTAGCAGAAAGAGAGAAGTTAAGCACTGCAGAAACTGAAATGCAATGATGGTCTGAATTTGGTCACAATGCTGAGTTGTGCTGGGGTGCTGCCTAAAAGGTCAAGGGGTCATTGGCAGCAGCAACATCACGACACATCAACATACAAGAAGAGAAAGAGCAGTTTGATGAAGCAAGCAGTAATATTGTGGCACAGCTTTCAATAAGGGTCTGTCCTTTATACCCTCTATGTCTTACTTGCATCTTGCATTCTCATACTGGAGAAGATGGAATGGTGGTTTTAAGAACATAAATTGTGGTAGTTCCCATGCTCCCGCCTAGTGATGTTTGGCTTCTGTTCACTTCTGCAAGTGTTTGACACTGCTGTTGTTAATTCTGATCAATGTTCACTGTTTCATAGCACAGGAGGATGAGCTTGTCCACTCCATAGCAGCTCGAAAGGTAGAAGCAAATGCTGTGGGGACTTGGTTAAGCTTTCTGGAAGACACATGGCTATTGCAATCCAGTTGTGGTCAAGAAAAGGATGTGCAAACCCAGTGAGTTCTTAAGACAGTTATCAGGGACTATTGAGCATTTCCCAAGGATATAGCAAGCCATGATATGTTAGGATTTTCAATGTGGATTTCTGATAAGTCTGATCTGAGTCTTCAACTTCAAAAGCTTGTTATTTTATAGTTGCTACCTCTTTTGCTCCTACATGATAGAAGACTGTTTCCGGCCTTCAATTTCTGCACATACACTTGTTGCAAGTTGTCTATGATATAGCCATATAAGCTGGTGTAGCTGTATTAGTCATATTGGAGCATTTCTTCATGTCACAACTGTATTTGAAACTTGCAATGCTAGGTTGATTTGTCATGTGCTCATTGTCTGTGCAGTTGCATGTGACATGATATGTTTTCTGTGCTTATCCTTGGTAGGGTGGCATATGACAATTCCAAGAAGCAGTATCTGCAGTTAGCTGTATCCAGCTTATCATATTGGGAGGTATGTTCTATTTTTTGATAGAGGTGAATTACTATACATCATCAGTTATTATTGTTAAGTAAGCCTTAAGTGTTTTTATTTGGGTGGTCTTGACTCATACTGTTGCAGGAATAGTTGGTTGCTGTGGAAAAAGACAAAAGCATTAGCTATTGGCAGTGAAGGAGAGAAATTTTAACTTGCTACTGATAAGAAGGAGAATTGTGCATGATTGATGGGGTGGCAGGTTGAACTTAGTCAGTTGTTGAAACAGATGAAATTCTGTGCAGATGAATTAGAAGCTCTGCAGCACAAGCAGTACGCAGATATTCTGACCTTACCTGTCTTTTTTGATATGGCATTTCCAATTCTAGAGGATTGTTCTTGATGTTCAGAAGACACAAGGTGTTTCCATCTCAGAAAGTGGCTTTTCAAAGTCACCTTATTTGTGACTGCACTTTGATTATGGTGTTGTGACAGATTTGGTGCTGACATGTCAATCCTGGGACATGTTGGCTGGGTATTTGCAGAGAAAATATGCAGGAGCTAGGAATGGGAGGTGTGGCTGCAGACATCGTTAGTGCCAAACACAAGATTCAGGACAAGTACCTGAAGGCTGAATCACAAGTAGGCTGCCCTTACCACATTTACACTTCCATGAGGACATATCTTCTTTTAGGGCTCATATGCAGTCTTACTTTTGATGTTTTAAATGCCATGGTGCTAGTGTCACCTGCTCACTGGATCATCAAGGTGGCAATTGCTTTCTGCTCTGTTGTGCAGGTATTTTCTGCTCTGAAGTCAATCAGCAAGCTGAAAACTGATATGCAGGCATATCATCAACTGGACAAAGATGGGTATGTTCTTTATTTTTTTTCTAATGTTTGCATAGTGGCTGGCACTCACATTATATAGGTTCATATGGAGCTGTAACTTGTGCTGCAGGGAGACAGATGAAACAACCCTCAAGCTTGCTGGCACATTTGAATCAATTGACAAGCTGCAAACTGAATTTGAAGGCAGGCAACGGCCTGTGTGGGAAACTGAGCATCATGGTCCAAAGATTGTTGAGAGAAGTCTGTCATTTGTCAGGGATGCACTGGCTCCCCCATCAACTACATCAAATCAGCAATTGAAAAAATATGAACTTCCAACAGAAGGTAGACTTGCAAACCTTGCAGCAACACATGAGGAGACTGGTGAGGCAGTTCTAGCAAAAGGAGATGTGACAAGTACCACCCCCCCAGAAGAGAAAGAAGGCTGGTGGATTAATGAGCTTGATGAAGAGCTTTACAAAAAGGACACAGGAGAAGTACCAACGGAAGGTAGACTTGCAAACCTTGCAGCAACACATGAGGACACTGGTGAGGCAGTTCTAGCAAAAGGAGATGTGACAAGTACCAGCCCCCCAGAAGAGAAAGAAGGCTGGGAGTTTGATGAGCTTGATGAAGAGCTTTCCAAAAAGGACACAGGAGAAGTACCACAATAGCAAGATGCTAGGAGTGTGCAATGAGGTGGATGAACAATGATATGACAACATGAAAGCTTTCATCAACTCTAGTTTGAAGTCATGGGCACTAAAGCATTATTGGTTTGGGATTTGAAGTCAAACATCAATCTCTCATCTGCCCCTGTACAGGATGTGTTTTCAGGAGATCTGGCATGGCATCATCTGACTTATTTGTTTCACCATGTAGTGACCTAGCAAGACAGGTCTAAGGGGGAGAATGGTTGATTCACCCTTCACTGTCCTCTTTCACCCAGGTTCTGCACTCATTCTGAAATCTGTGTGTGCATATGTAGATAGGTTGATCAATCCTGTATGCATATCATGGATAGTTTGGTAAAGATTAGTCAGAAAGCTTTCCTGTTGCTAAATTGGAAAATACATGGGGGATTCTGGCTATCTACCTTGGTATTTGGTTTCAAGTAGCAGTAGATAATTTTTTTAGCTGTGGATTATCACAAAACGTAGAGTGGGATTGTCACACCAGCAACAACTAAATCTGGACTGGCTTGTATTTCACTTCACAAGGTTCTAATCTGGACAATGTTGTTGTGTCTATGGCCTTGGAATCATCAAATGTTTTCATTCACAGGTTGAAGAGATGTCCTGGAAGAACAAGATGAGTGCATAAGTTATGTATGGCAACAGAAAGAAAAGAAAATACACGGTAACTGACCTCCATCTGTGTACTATGGTCTTTGATGTCAAAGTAGTTTTGGGTTGTCTGGAATTTTCTATGCAATCTCAGAGGTATGTATGTTCTGATATGTATGCTCCCATCTGTCTGTATTTGTTACTCTCCAGAGGAAATCAAACTCCAGTAGATATCACCTCATTGAGTGAACTAAAACCCCACCTGCATCATAGAAGTTTTTCCAAAACATGGTGCCTCTTTTCACAATCTTGGTACCATTGGAAAGCCCTTGATTAGTAGTAGGGGTGCACTGAGTTGGTTTCATAATGTTTTGACCTATAATGGAGAAGATATGGAATATTGAACAATTTTTTTCACTGAAATTTCAATTCAATTAAAACTAAAAACTAGAGGTGAATTTGGCCATGTTCTGGGTATTGTTGGAAAGCCCTTAGGGAGTAGGATTTAATGGAGGTGATTTAGAAATTTGTAGACCAAAAGGTGTGTGAGATATTGAATTCTGAGTTGTTTTTGTAATTGCAAATTCAATTAAATTACTAAAAATGGTTTTGGAACGAAAGATTAGTTGTGTAATCAGTTCACACTAAGACCTATGGCACATGCTATTCTAGTGACCATTATAATTGATCTTTTACTTTGTTTGACAAGTAAGTGTACGTAGTTTTGTATGAATTTTGTTATGTAGATTTTATGTATAAATTTTTTTTAATGTTTTTGGTTATCCATATAAAGTCTGCAATTTTGGGGATGAAATATGGAAATTGGCATCAGGGATGAAAATAGTGGTGAAGCAAATTTTGAATTTTCTCTTTTTTTCACATCCTTCTTTCTTTAAGGTTTCAAATTGAGAGACTTCTTAAGGTTTGCACTTTTGGGTGTTTTTTTTTTTGTGGTTTTAATTACAATTTTTTTTAAAGGTTTGCACTATGGATTACAGAGGATGACTTTTAGGGTTTCTTTCACATGAAATTATACAAGTGGGGCTCTTTCATTTCTCTATTTTTATTTTTTTTTCATTTTCATTTTTGGGAGCTTCTCATTTTTTTTCTCATTCACTTGAGGCTTTTCGACCTTTCACACATTCATTTCTTCTAACTTTCTTTTAATGTTTTTCAAAAAAATATTATTTTATAGGAAATTTGTTTCCCCATGGTGTTGAGTCTTTTAGTCTTCAGACCAACATTGTGTCAACCTCTAACAACATAAGAGGCATTTCTCATTTTATTCTTGCTTTTTTTAGCTTTTTTAAAGGTTTGTTTTAGGGCTTTTTTGGGTTCATTTTAGATATTTGTTTTAGCTTTTTTTTAAAGGTTTTTTTTAGCGCTTCATATCATGTTCCATTGCTTCTTCTTCAAGTCATGCCTCTTTGAACATTGATGACTCCTCTAGCCCTTTATCAAGTAGTGACAAGGAGATGTTTCAAGTTAAACACAAGCAACATCAAATTTGTAATTACAATTGCAATTTGTAGTTGTTAGGACAAGAGCATTGTTCAATGCAAATGATTTAAAGTCAAGTGCAAAGTAATCAATCAACCAAAATGTGAATGTTCAATACTTTGCCACATCATGAACAACTCCAAGTTTGTTCAAAACTTCAACAAACTTCAATTTGTCAGAGTTTGATTAGTTAACAACATGAGTGGTCCCTACCATCCAAGGCCATGTGAGATCCATTACTAAGGCTTGCATTATGACAAAACAATTAGATCCAAGTTGAACCTTGAACAACAATCCTCTTTTAAAATATGACAACATGATCATGTATGACATTTTCTTAAGGAATTGGAACAATAGTGCAATATACAAATTGAATCTTGCATTAATGAATCATAAGCAATGAAATTTGATGGTTCGTTGTTAAAGAACAAGCTACACTTGGTATGCATATCCCAAAGCTATAATATTAAATTCATTAATTAAACTTTCGTCAAGATTTATAAGCCCTAGAACAACATCGCCTCTATGTCATGGTTCAACAAGCATAAGAAATGTATTATATGATTAACACAATGGTCATCGACCATCATGGATTGTTCATTTACATGGATAGCAATTAACATGGCTCTTCACATGATGTGAACATCTTATGTTAGTAAAAAATGTGTGAAAATTAAATTCTTTTTTTTTTGTACATTAGCTATTTGTAAGCCAATTTTTTATGCATGAAGATGAGTGTTTTGATTAATTGTTAGGAGACCTATGTAATATGGGCAAATAGATGTTTGTGATGTATAACTTGGGAGGCATGACTTACCCCTGGGCAAAAAGCATGCAATGTATAAAGAACAAGTAAAATATGAATGAAGTACGGAATTGGGGGGTTGAAGCATAAATGGAGAAGACTCGTTAAGTGCTTTGATTTCACAAAAACCAAATGTAATGATTTTTTAAAAGTTGCAATTATTCTACTAGTTTATTACACAAATGTTGCCTAGATTTCACACATGAAATCAATGGTGATCACATTGACAACCCAACTAACTATAGTTGGGACATACACTTGTAATTATAGGGCTAACATGTCCTTAACCTTTGCATTAAATTTTTCATTTGTCAAAACTTCAAAATCTTTGATTGTTTTGAGATTGCCAATCATAACCTATCTTTTATCTTTATGTTAACTTTCAACTTTGCCTTGATCAAAGCTTTTTCATCTTTGTAATTGACCATCATCTTTTTCCCATGGTGACAATGCTAGTGGACTACAACTACAACATTGAACCACCTTTGTTCATGTGTTGCCACTTGGAGTAGATGCAAAATTAAGGCCCAAGCTAAATGATGGAGTGGATGTTAACTAGCTTATAGACTCATAGATTGTAAAAGGAGTATGGCACTTAGGTTTATGGGTGGGGCAAATGTATCATCAATCATATGTTGTTGGCCTTTGAAAACATTCCAAGTGACATGTCCATCCATCATTTTTAAATTATGCTAAAACCTTTTCATTCTATAACACAACTCTCTCATTGCCTTGCTCATTGGATGTCCTTATCTTTAATCAATTGCAATAGGGTCCGAATTACATAGCTACACCTTAAGGGTTAGATTCAAAATTAAAGGGGATTTGCAAAAGTCCAAATCAAATGTGAGAGGTCCAAATTTCATGCAATAAGGTATGTTCACATAACTCCACTTTAAATGAATGCCAAGTAACACAATTTTGAAGGTTTATAGTACTTTAGGTGTAGAAAAAATTCATGTAGATGAGATTTTGATTATGTATATCAAATTACAAGAAACCACACTTTTTTTTTGGTCACATATTTCTAGGGATTTCCAACCCTTAGGAAGTGGCAAAATATGATTATGTGTAAGTCATATTCATTTAACAAACTTTTATTTGTATGCAATCACACGGTCAAACATGTACTTCAAATTCAAAGTGTTTTTTAAAGAATCTACATAAGGATGGCTAGGAATGTTTTAAAGTAGTTAGGATGATTAATTCAAAAAAATTGAAGTGCGTTCCATGCTATGCTTTTCCCTATAAACCTAAGGCCTAAACCGTTCCTTGTTCACTCTTGAAGATTTTAAAGCATAAAAGGGCCCAAAGGTAGGTGCAGGAACATATGTTTACTATAAAATCATTCAAGTTACTAAACAATAAACTACCAATGGGTTCAATTCCAATTTTTTCATTCAAGCGAGGTGATCTTTGGGGGTTGTTGAGTATGGGTTATTATGGTAATTGAAGGGTTGAAAGAGGATTTTGTGAATGAATCTCAACTAGGTGGCAATTAATATTTAAACAACCTCTCAAATTTTGCGCTAAAAAATGAAAAAAGACCACGCCAACACCGGGAAAGTTTGCAAAAGGACATGTTGTGGATTGCAACAATAAATAAAAATGTCATCACCTTCATGAAACATTTCTAACAACATCATAATTCAAATTTGAAATGGAAATTTGAAAGCATCAATCTAAACCTCATCCTTGTCTTTTGTGCTTGAAAAAACTTTAACATTATTTTCTATAACCCATTTTCCTAAAGTGAAGCATTTTTCAAACTTTTCTATATCCATCAATGGGCCACGCTTTTGGTCCATGGTTTGTTTACAACAAAAATCCACCATAAAGACCTAGGTCCTTTCATTTTCATGATTTTTTTTTGGTTCTTTTCACTTACACTCATAATCTCTCAAACTTGGGAACCCTCATGCTCAAACATGTTCAGGTTTCCTTTGCCTCAACTTTCACCTCTTTAGGTTGTTCACACTTGAGCAGTCCCTTTGTGGCATTCATGAAATCTCATTCCTCACACCCTTGAGCATTCACATTAATGCTATAAAGGTTTGAAAACATAAAATCTTCAATTAAAACTTCTTGAACTTACATGAAGCTTTATGTAAGCATTTCTAATCACACAAAAATTGCGGATTGGTGTTGAAACTAGTTTTTGCACCAAATTGGTCAATCTCATCCCCACTTTGGAAGACTTTACAAATAACTTTAATATAATGGAATAAACCTTCCTTGAAGCAAAGAAGATATATACGTTATCATATTTTCATGTAGTGATTGCCATAGGCAAGGCTCTTTGCTTATAACTTCCTTGAGGTTTCAAGGAAAGGCAAAGTAGGAAGTTACAATTACTAAAGGTCCCCATTGAAATATATGTTGATTTTAGGGTCATTAATAATCAAGTAATGTTACAAATTTTAGATGTAATCACATATGGGTATAAGCATAATAAAAGGAATCATGCCTACCCATGTCGAAATCTTTTTTCATAACTGCGTTTGACATGTGATATTTTTGCACATCAACACATTACATCATTTATTTATTTATCTAATGCATTTTTTTCAAACTGAATATTAATTTTGAGACCAAATGTGACCCATAATATAGTAATTTTTAAATTTTTTTGCATCAAAGCCTATGATATAATCAAGTATGAATTTGTTTTTACCTATGATCACATTTAGTTGTGAAGTTGTTATTTTGATTATTAAAAGGAATTTGAAAATCAAACTCCAATAAGGTGCATGTAAAGAGAGTTTTGGATGGTTCAACACATTTAGGCCTTTCTTGTGAAGTATAATAAAGCTGACAAAAAATTTAAAAACATTTGGTGCACATTCAATATGGAAAAATGACCTTTGATTTTTATAAAAAAGACATTTCCACATCTTTATTTTTAGTGTTTTTGACATACAAGAAGAATCTTGAAAAATCCTTAATTTGGATAAAGTTGTTGTGATTGCAACTTTGCAATGTAAAAACATATTCCCAAAAACTTTTTTTTTAAATCTTGAATTAAGGTGTTCCCATCGTGATTTTTCAAAGTTGCAAGGGTATAGTTTTGAAGCACAATCCATACATTGTGTGTGGCTCCTATTACTACTTGCACTCATCTGTTGTACCTACATTGCAATTCAACATTAATTAATTTTGGAAAAGGAATGTTAAAAAAAATGAAACTTTTGAAATACTATTGTTAATTTTTTTGAAAATTGAATTTCCAACCTATTGCACTCCAATGTAATGATTATATCTAACATTAGATTATCACTATATATAATAAGATTAAGGTGCACCTTATATATTTATTCTTGACTATTGAAACTCTAGAACAATCAAAATGAGAAGTTTTTTCATGTTAATGGTGGGTGCATTGTGAAATTAAAAATTGAAGAAAAAACTCCATCAATGTAAAATTTTCTTTCTTGTTTATGAGATTGGAAAAAGATAATACTCCACAACAACATAAAAAATGAAGGTAAGCATTGTGTTAGTTCCAACAAAATCCAAGCTAACATGAAAAAATTGATTATGATCATAACTAATGTTGGTCAAATATCAACTTTTGAACATATGGTCCTTGTATTGAGTCCTTTCAAACTATTGATACCGACTTGGTCATGATGTCATGTATTAAAAAGACTTTCAAACCAACCTAGTCATGGTGTTGGGTTGAAAACTAATTTTTACTTGAGATAAGGCAAGTATATATATGATATACAAATTGTTGTAAAATTGGTACAAGGTTGGCATTGCCTCAAGACATACCAACCTTGTAGGGTCTTTTGATACTTGTACATAGACTAGAATATATACTATGCGCACACCTATTTATCCTATTAACATAAGTTTGGGTATCATTCATGTTTTACCATAGCTTTCATTATACATCAACTTTTTAAACCAAAAAACAAACCATGAGATTGCACACAAAATTCATAATAAAACACTTTGATTGTAAATGTAAACCATTCCTACATATATATTAGTCATTCAAAAACATATTTATGAGATTGGATAGAAAAGTCAATTATAATTCTTGAATATAATTTTTATGCTAATTTTAGTGAAACCAAAACTAACATGATAACAAAAATGATTGTGGTCATAATTCATAACCTATGAATCACTTGAAATGTATAAAGCTAAACCTCACGGAAAATAGTGACTAGGTGCCATGAGTTCCCATGGACTTCACAAGTTGCCAATGGTGGTTAGTGTAGATAAGAAGTAATATCCAATTTCAAACAAAGATATTTGATTTAAAACATGATCATGAGCATTGCACAAAACGTCAAGGACATTTAATCATGACATCAATGTTGCACAATTATCAACAACAATCTTATGCTTGGAAGACATTGTTTACATGAATGAAAAGATATGTTGCAACTTACAACAAGTGTTTCATACATAACCATACTATAATCATAAAATAAACAAAATCCACTATTAGAAATTTATATTTATGACTAGATTTACGACTAATTTTAAGTCATAAATATCACATGTGAATCAGTTGCAAATAATGTTGTGGTGATAAGTGTAAAAACACATATAGCTATGATGTAAATATTTTTTTTAACATTTACACTTACACAAGAGAAATGTTTTAAAAAATCATTTACATTTTCACAACCCCACATAAATATTTTGAGGCATGTAAATGTATATATCATATACCCTTAGTGACTATAACTATTTGCATTTCGTATTAAATAGTTGTGAGTGCATTCCAATGCTCAATGTTTTCTTTGAGTTTGTGTTCTTTGCAACTAGAACTTGCAAATGCTATATTTTGAAGGCGAATTCAAGTGTGGATTCTACACACATTTCAAGCAATGGGTCAATATTATCCATCAAAAAACAAGTAGACAATGAGGCTAGTCATTGGTTCATTCTTTTGATTCATGAGCCCAGGCAGATTCTGCAGGAGTAATGAAGCAAATTCACAGGGCCCTAATAAGACCCATTGTAAGCTGTTTAGGGCCGATCCGTTCGATGTTTAGGACCCAATGTAAGATGTTTAGGACCAATTCTTCAGGGACATCACTGCAAGGCTGCAGAGAAGCTGTTTAGGACTGATACATGGGGGGACAGGGTGACGAGGGTGCAGAGAAGACGTTTAGGACCAACAAGCTGGGGACGTGGCTGCGAGGCTGCAGAGAACACGTTTAGGACTGATCCTTCGATGACAGGGCGACAAGGCCACAGAGACGATGTTTAGGACCGATGCGTTGGGTACAGGTCCGCAAGGCCGCAGAGAAGATGTTTAAGACCAATACGTCGGGAGGCAACAGAGAAGATGTTTAGGACCGATCCTTTGACGAAAGGGTCATAAGGCCGCAGAGACGATGTTTAGGGCCGATACGTGGGGGACGTCCGCAAGGCCGCAGAGAATCTGGAATGCTGGAGGACACTGGGAAGAATAAGAGAGGAGAAGAGAAGGAAGGAGGCAGATGGGTTTGCGGTCGCGAGCTTGGGTCGCGCCAGTCCGAGCTCCAGCAAGGCTTAGCAGGAGTGCAAGGATGCTGGGAGATTCAAGAAGCTCGGGGAGAAGATGTGGGAAGAACAACAATAACAACAACACATGCATCATACTGTGTTGCTTGGTAACTTTGCTGTGCCAAGTGATGATTGTGGCGAGAGGACACGGTGATCATGGTTCCACGGGGCCCGTGTGCGTGCGCAACATCGGAGTCAAGCTGCAAGCTTCTTACTTGCCTGGTATCATCACCGTGGATGGAGACGCCGATGACTGGAGCGTCGTGGATGGTCACTCCTTCATGCTGCTACAAGCCATCACTGACGATGCCGCTCACCCTTACCCTGAGGGAGATCACTCTATGCAGATCAAGGTTCGTTCATCCCCTCTTTCTCTTTGCGCGTGTGCGTTAAAAAAAATATTTTCTTAGGGTTTTCCTCCTCGGTTTTTCTTCTGGTGCAAACGAGATTCTGCTCCAAAATATTGCCATCAAGCTTTGGATTCTGCCAAGGAAACAATTTTTTTGGGGGTTTTTCCTTGGAACTCTAGCCATATCTCTGTTATTTTGGCGTTCTGTTCCACAATTTATAGAGGAATTCAATCACTTCTATAAGCTCCGAGGGGTTTGATTTTTTTAAGGATTTCTTGAACTCCTGATGATTTTCCTGTATCATGCATCTGAGTACCTATCAGTGAGGTCTCCTTGTTATCACAATTTTTCCATACTGCCGACAGAATTTGAATTCTGTTGTGGAAGAAGAAGAAGTTGAAAAAAGGAAAGATTAAGGAAAACTCAGCAGAGCACAGTGAAGTTTGTGAAGTTGAGAAAATTGAAAATTTGTCAAGCAATTCAAGAAAGGAATCACTGCTAGGTTGGTGATGTTTGGTCAATACCTAAATGATCAACTTGGCAGAGATGAAATGTATTTGACAAAGTCAAGAAGGGGATTTTAGTTGCTGCAATATTCATGAGCAAGAATTTTTATATGGATATATGCAGGTGGCACATGATGGCAAGGATGTATTCTTCTTGATTCAAGTTCCTGGAGCCTATGTGTATAAGAGCGAGTAGGTGAACAAGCTGAACTCATTCATCTCCTTGCCCTGTTTACACTAGAGTTACATCTCATGAGTGTTTCTTCACACTAAACCCAGATTGTGTGATGAACATTGGGTACGCATCCTCCAGTCATGGCAATTCTTGAAACTCTTTTATGAGTTGAAGTTTCTAAGCTAGGTGCCATGTTGTGCTACAGTTCTGAGAAGGATATGGCGTCAGTGGCACTTATCTTTGGAGTGGGTGATGATGCCACATACCACAATGTATGTATGTCCAATCACAATTGTTTCATACTTCATGCCTGTTATGTTGTCATGCCTCACATCCAATTTTAGTTTAATTGTTTGCAATTTTTACCCTACCTTTCGTACACTATTTGCATTGGATTACACCCAAATCAATTAGAATCCTATTTTGCAGTGAATGACATTTTGGTGCTCTCTTATACTTTCAACTGATTATTCTCATGAAGCTGTTTGTGAACTTTGGATTAACTGGTTTCTCCAATCATCCAAACATGGACCCTAAACTGTTGATGGCTGGGCATGTTGCACATTATGACTGTCCAGAATAGTTTACTCTTTTCAGGTGGGGTGGGTCTGTTCTTCTCTCCTTGGAGGATCACAGAAATTTGTGGGTCACAGACAATTTTTTTTGTTCTGATCTTGTTGCTTCTGGAGTTGGAAGGCAGAATTCTGATGTTTTAGGGCTTTATGCGGTTGGCCAGATGGGTGGGTGTCCAGAGCTTACAATGACTTGCAACAGCAGCACTTGTAGTGGACATGAAGTAGACTTGATGCACTTCTATCTCAATAAAGCCATTCCAGGTCGCTTGTATGGCTCTAACCTCTTTGATAACATAAATGGCACTGGAAGAGACAGGTAATAGTCATCTGGGCTCAGTCATTTTTTCAAAGAGCAAGTGATATCTATTGGTCTCTTACAGTTCAGTTTTCTGCAGGGGTCAAGCTTGTTTCATTCCTGTGTGATTATTGGACTTTTGGTGTTGCATGTACAGTTGCTTTTCCTGTCATGTACAACTGTGAGTTTCTTAGTGTCAACTGTCTAGCGCCAGCCTATCTGGAAGATTTGGGGATGTGAAAGCTACTCAGAGGTTTCCTTCTCCCCATTCATGCATCAAAGCAGGTGGAAGAAATCACTCTGATAGATAAACTAATGTGGCAGCTTTGGAAACTTGGATGATGCATACTGTTGGAACCCACATTGCCGCTATGTTGATGGAGCTGATCCTTATGGTCTGAGTCTCTCACCTTCAACTCTCCAGCATTAGGTGGTAGTAGTAATCCGCACAAGATATGAGTTCCACATTGGTTATATAGTTAAACTAGGTTTGTTAAGATAGATTTGTCATTGCCGTGGATGTACATTTTGTTACTTCACATTTCATCTCTCCATGCAATGTTGAAGCAGCCAAAACTGTTTGTATGTATTTGGGTTGCATATGACTCATGTTTCTGAACTTTTGGCTTGGCTGCCACTTCCAGGAACACCTGGCAATGGTATGAATGACTGGTCTGGATCTTGGTCTCACAGCACTATTGACACAGAATATGGTATCCTCATAATTTGCCTTAATTGCTTTGCTCCAAGCTCCACAATGGACACAACTGTTTGAGAAAACTTTCTCTTTGGAGTTCTGTTCTTTTAGTTGGGACTGGAAAATTTTATGGTTGTGTTGTTTTGTGAGCAGGTTCACACTGGCTCCTTGAAGTACTAGATTTTTTGAGCTTTTCTTTGTTTCAGATGACGGTTGTTCTTTGTTTGATCATCTAATGTATCATTTTTTTTTGCTGAGTTCAGACCATCTGTAACTCCTGTGAAAGCTCCATTGGGATGAAAGCAGATCTCCCATCCTGCAGGGGAAAATTAGAATGCAGGTCTCCCATCCCACAGTACAAATTGGACCCCAGTGAGGTTCTTAGTACGGGCATGCTGGTTTTGGTGCAGGTCTAGTTCTACCTGACAGTCCATATGGAACAGTAGATGAATCTGGCACTTACACATTTGAGTTTGCAAGGCCACTGCGCACCAATGATCGACTTCAGCAGGTTCGTTTTTCAGACATGTCCCATGATTTCATTAGCATGTGTAGAATCTTGAGAGGCCCTGAAGGTTAGTTTCAGCCAGGTTGGTTGTAGTCACTCCTGCAGGCCCACATTCTGGGTGGATCACTATGTGCTTATCTTTGCTGACGAAATCCATGGGTAGTCATGTCAGCTTGCCACTGTTATCCATGATGCAGGCCATTGTCTGATACTCTGTGAGCAACTCTCACAAGGTTATGACTGCACTCATTGTCATGGGATCTTCCAAGTGTTGTGGAAATTTCTTAGCAATCTCGTAGATATGTTTCTCTGTTTAGCATTTATTACTACTATTTGTGTATGCAGGATGTTCAATTCACAATAGGTGCAACACATCGTATGGCAGCTGCTTTTTGGTACCCTTTGAACAATGAGGCTTGGGAAAGCTCACAGCATTATTCTGCAAGCTGTGACTGGCTCACCTTGGAGATCCTTCCAGGAATAGGAACTGGTTTAAACCAGAGTAAGGCTGGAAATGTGACAGTTAATGCATTCTCACTACTGCTGTCCCTAGCAGCTCTGTCTGTTTCTGTTGCAGTTGGTTGGTGGGTGCGACAAACTAGTCGAGTTGCTTCATTCAACCCAATTGTTAATTCCCTGTAGATCTTTGTATGTAGGTAGGTAGGTGGTTCACCATTTGATTTCAATTCATCTATTCATGCTTTCCTGCCTGGATCCAAGGTTGCAAATCGAAAGTTGTGGGTATCATAGAGGCGCAAAAGTGAACTATTGAGTGGTTTCTATTTCTTGAAGGTTTTACCACTGGGTTCTCTGTTCATAGGTTAGTGCATAAGCCCATAGGCCTCATGCATGATGGTACAACACCAGTTCTTAGAAGTGCAATTGAGGTGTTGTTTTCACATACTTGCGTGGTTTTCTTTAATGCTCTTTTCCTTCCTGCTTTCCACACAATCCTAGTAAAACCCCTGCAGGTGTCAATCAAATGTTTTTTGAAGCATGTCTACATGATTGAAGTTTGTGTAGGTTGTTGTCATGTCCATAGGGCTCAAACCTGTGAGGCCCCTGGCATGGCTCCCTTACCCTTCATGGAGAATTTTGAAAGATGAATGCTCTGGTTAAATGTAATGCCCATAGACAGGGTGTCACATGAAAAAATTCTAAATAAAATTGAAGGTAAAGCCTGAGGCCTCAAGCTTTACCAGAACCTGGCCCATGCTTGGCTGTGCTTCATGTGGGCCTTATTCTGGTAAATTTCATCAGGTAGTGTTTGTTGCTCAGGGCTGAGGAGTTAAGCATTGTCATTGATACCTGGGTTGTTCCTGGTTTCTGCCAGTTCCCACCAGGTTCCCAGTTACAACCCCCTCTTCCAAGAACAACTTTCATACTTCATTTTGGAGAAAAACCTGGGATGCACCATCCTGAGCAACTAGGTGCCAATTACAATGTGGAAATCCCAGCAGAAATTTCCGGTGCATCAGGAAAGCACATTTTGAAGTGAAATCTATCCTCCACAAACATAAGGGCATTTCAAAAAAATTCAATGCCCCTCCAATGGGTTTTTTTCTTTGGGAAATACATGAATATTTCTGCCAGTGCTTTACACGGTAAAATTCTTTGATTAGGGCACTCCTGAAATAAGCACCCAAGTTAGGAGAAAAACTGGGATCGGGGAAAAATTACTGCAAATTAATTGCCAAAGTATTCTGGGACATACTACAATTTTCACTACATCTACATGATATTGTAGCTTGAAATTCTCACCTTTTGTGAGCAAGGATGGCAAAAGGTCGATTTAAACTTGGTCAGTCCCTCAGCAGTTTTCCTTCAAGGAGCTGCTTCAACTGTCTATCAAGGGTGTAAAATTTCTGTGAAAGATCTACTTAGAGGAAGTAATTATGTCAACAAATTTCTTGGCTTCAAGTAACCAGATGAACTCTGCCTGAAAAAATGGGGATGAGAGCTAACAGAAGCCAGTCATCAGGACAACAAGCACAACAATCATCTAGATAGCCATATCTTCCTCACTATCACTGTCAGAACCAGATGATGCTATGGCACCATCAGCCCGATCTTTCTCCAGCTGTGTAGGGAGAGTGTTCTTGTTATTTGCATTTGCTCTGCTTGTTCCTAACAGAGCTGAAGGTAGCAAAATTTTGGCGACGAGAAGTCCCAGTGTAATTGATAACCCAACAACTACCATGTCAAAGACAAAACCCATGCCTGAGAGCACGTCATCCTGCAGCATAGCTGCAACCCCTTGGACTCCGATTCCTCCTGGAACCAATAGAAGGATGCCAGATAATATCATCACTAGTGGAAGATCTCCTGTAAATTGTGAATATGCGGTACCTGAACAAAAGCATATTTGATAAAATCCTTTAGCCTAAGGATTGCATCCAAATAGGCACAACTAGGACACAAAATATTTGTGTCCAGGGAAAATGTGACATTTTTTAATGATTTGGGTTTGTAATTCAAATACAATGTCATATATACAATAACGTGAAATCAATTTATGTACATTTCATAATGACTAGAATTCCATAATTAAATCTGCAAATTGCTGTCATTAAGCCTTCAAATTGCCATTGTGAAATTTTTAAATTAATTTTCAATATAGGTGTGGACTTTGGAAATAGATTCAAATAGAATGTCTTTAATTAAATTAAAGATCAGAATGAAATTAATTTCACATGTCTTAAATTTCATAATTACAAAGTTTGGTATCCATGGAACTGAAACTTCATCACAACTTCCTGAAATGACCCACCACCTCTGACTCTTTCCGACACAAGAAGCCATAGTGAAGTGGGTTTCATTTGACTGGCATCGCATTATTTTTAGGGACTCTACATTGACCTGTTTAGGGTTCATGGTTAATGGTTAGGGTTTAGAGTTTAGGATCATATTGAAAAGGCAGCTTGAGTACACACCTGTAATACCCACAGCAAAAGCAGAAATCACTGATGATGCACTGGAGTCAAGGCGAAGGCTTGTCAGCTCAGACACCACATACCCGACAAATGATGCCAATGCCATGCCTGGCCACTGGTCTAGTCGTGCATTGAGAAGAACATTTGATGCAAATGTGTACCCAGAAAACCTGCATAGATAAACAGGGTGTAATATAAGCTCACAATCCTCACAATATCTACCAGCAATAGAGACAAACAGATTGACATTTTCAAGCTACTTCCAGCAGGGATTCAAGCAGTTATTTGCAATTCCAGCAAATAATTTCTCTGAGAACAGTGATTTGAGTACTGTAATATGTAATGGAACAAGTCACCACCAAAGCACTTTATATGCGTGAACCACCTTGGGGAAGCTTACCATATGAGGTTTAACCAGATGGAAAGATCTGGAGGTACACAGGCAGCTGAGACAGGCTTTGGAGCCCACCACACTAGGTTCTCTCCCATTGCAAGGCCAAAGCCTAGTTGCAATGCAGAGAAGAGTGCGTACATGACACGTGAGGTTCCAGTGACATGTGACTTTGCTACCATCTCACTTACGCCCAGTGTCAGTGACATCCCTGACCCACCACACCCACAAAAATATTTGATGCCCACTGTTAGGTGCAGGTGATAAAATGTTTTACAACTGGATTGGCATAGACTGATGACTAATATCAGGCCTAGAGGAATTGAGATCCGGATTTATGGGTTTTCAAGTCAAAGAGAGAATCAGGCTGAGAATTTGATAAGGGTTTAGGGTTTAGGGTTAAAACAAACACCCTTTAGCATCTAGTACCTGGAAGAAGCTGGACAAGAGAGGAAAGTGCCATTGCAAAGTAGCATAGATGGAATGCTCTAAGATGTACTTGGAACATGCGTGCCATGAACGAGACCAGAAGAGCTGCAGTGAACTCCATGACACTTGCAAACAAAGAAGATCGTGATGCAATGATGTCAACAACCCCAACAATGAAGCCCAGTAAAAGGGAGAAGGCTCCATCCCACAGGCTACCTGCAACATATATTTCACAGACAAAAAAACAAGAGTAAGAACTGGGGAAAAATTGCACAGCAAAGAAGGTTACAAACCATATATGTATACACTATTTTGTGCTGTGTTTATCCCCACACCCAACTCATATTGCATTACCATTAAAGAAAAGGAGGGCAGACATAGATGCAGATAATGCAAAGCTGAAGAGACGCCACCAGTTGCCAAATTCAGGGGGTGAGTTGGCTATTGCTTTCAGGCGCCAGTAAGCCAACAGCAAGGGAGCTCCTTCTTTACCAACATGATTTGCAAGTTCATCCGCACGCCCCAATTTGTCCACGTCCAGATTGCTATCAACCGTGAGCAAATGAATCTCTTTCCTGTGCCCCCCCAAAAAACATTCTCTGTGAATGTAAAAAACCTGTAGTTATATGAAACCCAAGAAGCACCATGTGTTCTGTTGATGTAGAACCCCCAAGTCCATTCACCAAAGAAAAAAACCCTCTCCAGAAAAATCAAGCATTTCTGACTCTGAAATCCCACAATCATGAATGCTAAATCACTCAGCATTTTTGCATTCCTTTTGCATAATTAACCCTTCAAATCCTGCCTTCAAATCCAGTGTTTAGGTAGCCCAAGTATGTCGTTATATGAATCTTCTTCACTGTCACCACACCCACAATTTGGGTCTGTCACAAGAGATCTCAAACCACTGCAACACTTCTGCTGGTGGTGATGCAGAGATATGCAAAGAAGAAGAAGCAGCTCGACATTCAAATGCTCATAAGAATCATACCCATTTTGCAAATCCATCATCACAAACACATCACCAACAGAGTTGCCAGGACTAGTTGTGATGGAATAGTGATGATCCAAAGAGAAGAGAGATTTCAGGCGGTAAGGTTTTGATGGGAATTCTTCAACAGAATTTCATGATAAAAAATTATATTTCTGGTTGGGTCATTCTAAACTTAAACCCTAAACCCTAAAAGCATACCATCAACAGAGCACCAGGACTTAGTTGTGATGGAGTTTGTGATGATCTGACGAGAAGAGAGATTTCAGGTGGTCAGGCTTTGATGGGAATTCTTCAACAGAATTTCATGACAAAACTATATGTATATTACCTGGTGGGGTCATTCTCATCAACACTGGGAAACGAGAGTAGAATGAGTGAAGGGAACACGGCAATGCTGGTTTCCACTTCCAAGCGATCCGCCGCTTTGTCGATCAGATACTCCGTTCGCGCAGCTGAGCTACCATATGAGTGAAGTGCTACAGCAAGACGAAGCAAAAAGCGGCGTCGCATTCCTTGGCTCGATTCCCTTGCCTCAGCTTTACCCTGCAATCGACGCACTGCCAAAAAAAAAAGAAAAAAAAGAAAAAAAAAACAAGCGAGATGTCGTCAGCAGAGAGGGACGAGGAGCACTTGGCATGCATAACCTAAAGGACTGACAACCACTACCCATGTTGGAAATGTATGTGGGGAAGCTCAAGCTGCAATGTTTGTGTACCAATCTCATCTTCTGTGAGACCTGAACGCGCAGTCTTCTTCTTCTTCTTATCATTATGATGATGTACTACTCGTGACCTGCCATGTGAATTGCTTGAGGAAGGCTTCTTGCTGTCATGTTCCTTACAGTAGTCCATCATTCCCGAATCCATTCCAGCAGCTTCCAGTAGCCTCTCTTTGAGGCCGAGTAGTGGCATTTTCTAAAATTTTCTTTCTGGTTTTGTTTCTACACCCCTACTTAGCTAGTTCCTGGTTCTCTTCAGATGGGTGGTATCTAATTTCCTCAGTGTGTATGTGTATGTGTGTGTGTGTGAGTCAGTCATCCGAATAACACCGCTGCAAAACAAGAAGAAACCACCATTACGAAACCAAAGCTCCGCCAAATCTCCATTCTCTCTCTGCAAAAAACCAGAAAAAGGGGGGAGGGGGAGCCAGGTTCATTGGGGTACTACCCAGCAGCACCAAAATCTCCATTTCTCGAAAACAGAAAAGAATAACAAAAACAAAAAGGAGCTGCACTAGCACCAGCAGCATCTTGACGGATCATGTTCATTTGGCGGTGCTTTTTGGATTTGTAGACGACTTTTAAACTATTTTTGTTGAGATTGTGAAATTGTTGTGCCTGAGAATCGAAATCACTCCCACGACAGACGAAAAATGAATAGATTCCGGTGCTTCGACGCACACGATCGAGTCGCCACACAAAACGGAAGGCCATTTAAGTCCGAGGGAGGGACCCATCGTCAGGCCCACAGTGAACCAGCAGCTACCAGTGCACCATAAAGGACGGATGAGTGTTTGTGTCGTCGTGCATACTTGAATTCTTTACAACCACTGATCCTTTTCATAACAATACAAACCTCAATTCTCTAGATGCAACAAATTTGTCACCCAATGTGATCCTGGATTTTATTGCATCTGTTTTGTGAGTAATGCATCTCAAAAGCAAAAAAAAACTGTTTATGAGAAAATTGTTGCATGCCCTTTTGGAGATTTTACATAGCTCACAATTTTAAGGATCTTACATAGCTCACATTTAGTGAACCAAAGAAGAAAAAGTTCAAAAACTCGAGTGAAATGAATAGAGCTCCTTTGTAGTGATTTTTTTTCTTGGTTTATTAAAGCTTTGATTATTTTGGCTGGATGTGTGACTCGTTTTTTTTCTTTTTGTTGGAGGATTATGTTAGTCTTAAAAACCTTTCATAGCTAGAAACTTGGTTTGATGAATTCAATTGCACAAATATGTCTTCAAATAGAAAACAAAAATCAAGAATGTAGATTTTGTATAATGGTTTAAATGTCTTTTTGTTGTGAATGGTTATGAAATAGAGTAAAGCATACATTCACAACTTTTCACATTCACACTTCCCATGTCGAAACATTTGTTGTCACAACGTTACATTGCTCCAAATCCAATAAGCAATCAAACTCAAATATTGAAGAAGGATTTAGCCACTTGAACAAACTTTAAAATTTGTCACTAACAAGTCATGAACATACACAAATTATGATAGCCACTTTTTTTCTCTCTCTATGTAGTCAATTGAATCCACTTCCCCCCTCAAATATTGAAAAAAGATTTAACCACTTGAACATACAAAACTTTAAAAATTTTGTCGTTAACAAGTCATGAACATACACAAATTATGATAGTCACATTTTTCTTCTTTTTCTTTATGTAGTCAATTGAATCCACTTCTCCCCACCCCACCCAATAACCGATCAAACTCAAATATTGAAAAAAGATTTAGCCACTTGAACATACAAAACTTTAAAATTTGTTACTAACAAGTCATGATCATACACAAATTATGATAGCCACATTTTTTCTATGTGGTCAATTGAATCTCCCTCTCCCCCCCCCCCCCCCAAAAAAAAATAAAAAAAAAAAAACAAAAAAAAAAAAATAAAAGAAGAATAAAATACGTAGCCTTATATTTTTCCTAAAAAACAAATCCAAAAAAAAGATTAAAAAAGAAGCAAATA
>Ga0116227_10004418_pt1 | contig 30564 bp, 24 predicted proteins | sample S1TSphgellanicum_FD_89693 | JGI IMG/M metagenome (GOLD analysis project Ga0116227, IMG submission 89693) | Host-associated microbial communities from peat moss isolated from Minnesota, USA - S1T2_Fb - Sphagnum magellanicum MG | ecosystem: Host-associated > Plants > Peat moss > Unclassified... | reverse complement strand
TTTCCTCGGCATTGAGGTAATCAAGTCCCCTAAAGGGATATGGTTACTACAAAGGCAATATGCCTTGAACAAATTGGCCGAATATGGGATGACGGGTTGTAAACCCATTTCAATTCCATTGGAGCAAAATGTGAATTAAGTGCAGATGAAGGAGACCTCATGGAGGATACCACTATGTACAGACACATAGTGGGGAGTTTGATTTACATGACCATCACAAGGCCAGATTTGAGTTATGCAGTTGGAATGGTGAGTCAATTCATGCAAACACCACGAAAGCCACATTTGGATGTAGTGAGGTGCATACTGAGGTACATAAAACATACCTTGTAGTGTGGAATTTTTTATGAAGCCAACAGCCAGTTACAAGTACATGGATACCGGATGTTGATTGGGTTGGCAATGTTTCAGATAGAAGATCAACCAGTGGTTTCATGTTTTCTTTTGGAAGTGGTGCTGTTAGTTGGAGCAGTAAGAAACAACCAACAATTGCATTATCAAGCATAGAAGCAGAATACAAAGGTGCAGCAATTGCTGCATGTGAAGTAGTTTGGTTACAAAAACTACTTTCAGATTTGGGACAGTTAGTGGATGCTCCTGTTGTCATTTATTGTGATAACATTAGTAACATTTTACTTGCTAACAACCTGGTCTATCATGCTAGGACAAAGCACATTGAGGTGCACTACCACTTTATTAGAGAAAAAATTCTAGCAAAAGAAATTGACCTCATTCATGTCAGTACCGAAGATCAAGTAGCTGACATTTTCACAAAGGCTTTAAGTACAGACAAGTTCAGGAAGTTTAGAAAAATGCTTGGTGTACTAGAAGTGGATTTGAGCTTGAGGGGGAGTGTTGAGAATTCGAGCTCAACTAGTTAGGTTTCATTAGTTACTGGAGTAGGAAAGTAATTAGGTTACTTTCACAAGGTTGAATTACTTTCGTTACTTATTTTAGTTTGGTTATTTATGGTTTGGTTTTGTAGTTAAATACCTTGGTGTTGATGGTTTGTTTCTTTTTTCTTCATTACACAAGTTTGTGTATTTCATGTGACAAGAACCTTGGAGAGTTCTTGATGTTGTGTTTTGTGTTGTGAACATTATTTTGTAGTTTCCTTTCAATAAAGATTTATGTTTGCACTTGAGTAGATCTCCTATTTGTTAACAGTTCCAAGTCTTTTTGTTTTTACAATTAGCCTTTTTGCCTACTCAAAATATTCATCCACTCAAAATAATCTAGCCACTTCACCAACCCAATCCTTTGGCATAATCTCCTTTAATGTATTTTGAAAACCTCCGAAAATGTCAGTATCATCAACACTTTCAAGTTCTACCCCATGTGTTCGTGCACTCATTCTACCTTTGACAACACCAATAACAAAATTGACCAGCTTAGCTTCATTCATAGATCCTTTTTCATCCAAAATTCTTTATAACTATTCTTTACAATCTACAACTTTTGTAGATCGTAACTTGATGAACTTCCATAATTATGTTCTTTAAGCCTTAATACTATTCAATTTTGTTTGGATGCTTGGAATTTTCTTGGCTTGAGCAATCAAAATGGGATGCACCTAAATTGTTTTGGAAGATTTCCCCAAATTCTGACTCTCAAAATCAATAGTTACAAGTGATGTTTGGTTCTTCTGAATCGTCATGGAAATTTTTGCAAACCTTGAATTTGCCACATGCATTGTATTTTTTCCATTTTTTTTTGTTGTAAGTTGGATTTTTGTGACCTCCACCTCGCTTCTATGCTTCAACTACAAACTTAACCTAGTTCATTGCCACTATTTTTTCAACCAACACACCTTTTGTAAATGTCAAAGAAACGATATTATTAATGACTTCATCTTTCTAATAGACAAGTGGCCACAACTTTTGGACCCTAGCAATTAAATTTGAATCCTTATAGTGAAGATGTTTGAAACCACCCTTCAATGTTTTCTTTCCCCATTTTTTTTTCACACTCCTCAAGTGATGCATGCTCATCATTGAATTCCTTCCTAATGATTAGCCCTTGTGCAAGTAGTCCCACCACTTTATTGAACCACTCAAAACTTCCTACAACCAAGTCTGCCATCTTTTTTGCAAACAAAACTACTATTTACAAAAAAAAATAGTAGAATGAGTAAACAAAAGTTCCAGTAATTTGAAATGCCAACCAAGTGGACAATACTACACACAAAAGATGATTGCAAAAAAAAAAACCTCTAAGAATTAAAAAATTGGGGAAGGAATAATGAACAATCACCTAAGCCTTAAAGGGTTCACAAGGGCAAAAAATGATGCACTTAATATCCTTACTCCACTTGGTAGAAGGTGTAATGTTTTATCATTGCACAAGAAATGAACACACATTCATTGATTAGTTGCATTAATTCCATGAAATGTGGTAAATGAAGTTTGGTTTAAGGTTGCCAATGGAAGCTAATCATGAAATCCACTGGTATTGTACAAAAGAAAAGAAAAGAAAAGAAAAACAAACAAATAAATGGAAATTAATTAAGGAATAAAAAAAGACCCATGTGGGATAAGGAGTACATGCCTGATTATAGGTGGCCATGTTGGGACATCTATAAATGCACATTAAGTCAACTTAGAATCCATATTAGTTTAATAATTTTCAAGGTGGTGTACATGTTTTATTGGTGAATAAATCTACAAACACCTTATGAAACATTTGGACTTTCATTTTTTTTGCCCCCTAATACCTTAATTCCAAATTGCACTAATAAGGCCTACAAATATTGTTTCAAAGACATAAATAATAATTAGAGAAAATAACTTTGGATTCATAGGTGGGTTAATTTGGTTAAAAACATTTAATGTTCATGATTATTCAGACTTCACAAATTAAATTTAAAATTTTACAATAGGGGGGTTTAAAGGTTTATTCCTTTATGTTTTTTTCAAATTTTCACCCTTTCCAAATAGGTGCCAAATGTGGCCCTGATAGGTGGCCCATTCTAGACTTCCAAGCTTGCCAATCCAAGATTAAATTATGGCAAAATCTCCTTGTGGGTACTTGTCCCAAAGACCAACCCTAAATGGTTGATGCTTTGGAAGTGGCCTTAGGACCCAAAAGTTCAACCCCAAGCCATGTTGGTTGCAAAACTCTAGAGCCTGCAACACCCCACCCCATAATCCCCTTCCTTCTCCCATGCAAATCCATAACCTTCACTTCATGCAAGCTTCTCAACTCTACGCAAAGCAACAATTGCATAGCCAACTTTGGGGCACATGTCCACAACAATTTTTTGTATCAATTTAATTTGATATAAAACTTTTTGAAATATGGTATCTTTTTATTTCAAAAATTTATCTAAGTCACAACAACAATATTGAACTTGACAAGTCATTTTGTACCTGTCACACATGATTGGGATGGTTTCTTTGACCAATCCTAGGGTATCCTTTTTGACTGGTCAAGTTAGTCACATTGTAACTTGATTGTTAGTCAAGTTGATAACATTTTGTGTCATTTTTGACCACCACATGGTGTCATGTGATTACCACCCAACTAGTCAATGCAACAATCAAAATGCCACGAAATATGGCATCATATTTATGGCAGATGAATTCCATGTGTCACTGCTTAGGGTTGCCATGTGTCATCGCATGATTGCATATTACTTAGTCAATTTGACAATGTGTCGATTTGACTACTAATGCAATTGTCCTTGGGTGTGAGTCCATAAGGTGCCATGTGTCATCAAATAAGTGACTTTTTGAATATATGTGTCACCTTCATTGATCACCATGTGTCATCAAATAAGTGACTTTTTGAATATATGTGTCACCTTCATTGATCGCCATGTGTCATCATGTAATTAGAACAAATGGCATGTTTCATTAAGGTATTCATCCCCCACTACCACAAATAGGTGGCTTATTAAACAAAAGAGGGTCACGAACCTTGACCTATTTGACCAAATAATGTCAAAATGGTCCTTGATTTATTTGATGGAGTAAGGTCAAAGTGAACCTTAACAAATGGGTGTCTTATTTGATCAAATGGGGTCAAAATGATAGGGTATCTAACTGATTAATCTTAGATTTCAATTTGACCCTTTTTACTATGAAGGCTTGGTGTTTTGAAATTGATTATAGAGTGAAAGACTCACAAATGAAGTAGTCATCTCTACCAAACCTACTTTAAATAACTAGGTTAGTTTGTTGGTTTAGTTGATTAATTATGGTCCTATGATAACATGCACAATAGATTTTTGTAAACAAGTCATTTGACTACAATTAGTACTAAAGTACCTCCAAATTGCCATACAAAAGTCATATCATGATGGTTCAAAATACCTGAATGGAAATGATGACAAATACCACAATAAAATGCATTCAACGTTCTATCCAAGTTTCAAAAGTCTACCATGTTCCATCTCTTGCTAGGTTCCCTACACAAATTGACCCATGTGAGCTATGAACTAATGCTTCACACTACTTAGATATAATTACATGTTTACTTACATATATCTATGTCAATATCATGCCACAAAACAATTAGATTCTCCATGCCTTTCATCTTTCTGCACTTAAATTTGGAAATAACAATCTAGGATTGACCCTTTTTTGATAGTTGTGATAGCTATTGTAGAACTCCCATGTGTAATTGGGGCATGATGGAATGTAATGCCCACCACACCGCATATGTTTTCCAAAGCGCATGGGATTCAACTTGCTGGGTCAAGAAGTTCAACCTTCATTCCTAGTTTTAGGGTTGGATGCAAGCAAGTTATAAATAGTACTCAAAATTTTGCATGTGTTTACCATGGCACACAAAAGAAACTGAATGAACATCAAATCTACCTATTTCAAAATGGAGCACAAAATTCAGTGTACCTGTGGCTTTGAAGATTTCAATTTGTGAGCAAGGGATACAAGGACAACATCTTCAGGAACTTGGCTACTAGCCTATACCAACACCCAATTATGGACCATTATGCTAATTAGAATATGACATGGAAAAAACCAATAATTATAACTTGACATATTTTACAATCTAATTTGCAAGCATTTTATCATATGTAAGCATCAAGAATACTCTTAGCAATATCTGGTAAAATCTAAAGTAGATTCTATGCCGTAGGAGTAATGGCAACATCTATTGTAGAATATATTTATGGGAAAATCTATTTATGGCAGAATCTGGGAGCATAGGTTGCAAAGTACTTGTGTGTCTGTAGACCTCAATTTGTGAGGGGGTGATCCAGCCAAAGCAACCTCAGAGCTCTTGCTACCCTATTCCAATTTTTTTCCCACATTGCAAAATAATCAAAGACAATGGCAATAACAAAAAATTGAACAAGCAATGTAATAATACAATGGTAGTAGCTTAATACATGGTTGCATTCAATTCAACCAATAGGTGCATCATCAACTAATCAGATTTGTATTGGTACCCTTGAGAAAAGAGTTGATTGTACCTTTATGGTAGTCTTCTTGCTTAGAGACTTGCATTTTCGTTGTTTCCTTGTGTTTTCTACAGCCTTTTGGTTAGTCAAATCGGTCTTTTCCAAGCAAATGACTGCTTTAGTTTTCTTTTCAGTCTTGGCAGAGGTTTGCATCAATCAACAAGATGAGTAACTTGTTGCCTTCAAGCATAATTTTGCTAGACTATATATCTACCTCCTTATCAAGGTGACATTTTGTTGAAAAAAGATTTTAGGCAATGTTCATGGCTTACTTGTTTAAGGTTGCCATGGACCAAGGCACCTTGCTAGACATTTGCCACATCAGAAACTGATTTACAGGGGTCCACAACACCTCCTCTTTCATCAAGCTACACATATACATAGTCCAAAAACCTGATTAGTTCATGGTCATAACAAGTGGCACCAATTAATAAACTATAAGTATTCAGGTTGGGGCAAGGATCTGATTTTCAACCACCCTACTAGAAAGGCCATACTCATTATGGATGGCCATATCTGATCTAGAATGAAAATATATGGAATTTGTTACTATATCACTTTTCATTGCTAAAACAACCATAGAGTGGATGAAACACATCTATAGAAAATGGAGGTCATGAATCCCACCAACACACTGTAACACAACATTGGATATGGAAATAGCTTTTAGGGTACCAGTAAAAAAATAACCCACCGGATTTCCAACAAAGACCCCTAGCTCAATTGTGTTTACTTTAGCAATGGCACTCGACCCAAATGCCTTGTCAAACCCACATGGCTTCATCTTTGACATTGTTGTACATCCATGCACATTACGGACTTCTTCTTGATTAGAGGTAAGTTCCAATGGTACTGATGGCAGGCTGTTTTTGGACACAACAACAACAACTTGCGCCACCAAGCCCTCCAATCCACTAAGTCTATGCTACCAATTGGTAGCATCACTCCCACTTGGAGTACATGGGGTCATTAACCCCCAAGGTTTGCTAATTGACCTTGCATGTATTTAGGGTGACATAGGTTAATTCTGGATAAACATGTAATTCTGGATAAACATGTAATTCTAATTACTGGCAATTACCACAATTTAGATTACAACAAGTGGATTGCTTAACATGTTGTAGGTTCAACCAAGTGCTATGGCCCACATTTCAATTGTCAAATGCACTATTTTGCAAATGAAGACTAATCACTAATGCCAATTGGAATAAATATTTTGAAATTTCATTACCATATTCATAGAAGGAGAAGCATGACACTTTGAATGAGTTGAAGCACGAGGGTTAGGAGCTCCTTTCTCTTTTGCCAAATCTGCAGTCAATTCAGCTGGAGTAGGTTTATGCCCTAACTCTTTCTCTTGCACACATGGGTTTTACCTAGCATGTGTTAGCACATAATATATGAAGAATGCTTACAAACCTAGAAAACATATCACCCAATGCAGACTTGTTACGATACCATTACAAAAATGTATGAAAATCAACCAATAACCAAGAATCTGAAGAAACGTGTTTGGAATATGGAGGATTGATCTCACCAATCTGTAAGCCGCACCCACCTTTCCACCACAGCTCAGTGACTTGGAGTAGTGACAAGTGCCTGCATGGCATGATTCTTGGCTGCCCCATCTTGTTTTACCTCTGATGCAATGAGGTGTTTCATGCTTTCCCAATGCTCGATTACATAGTCATTTGGCCTACCTACACCTGACTCAAAATTAATTGCTTTAAAGCATGCCTCCTATTTTTCAAATACACATTGACTTGTGCTTTATATTCTTGGAATGATAGATCATACCCCACATACTCCCTCATCTAATCTATTTTTCATCAAATTCATATTCACATAATGTTGTCTATGTTTGGATCCAACATGCTATAATACCCACACAACATAATGACCCAAACGTTGCAATGGGTGGGTTTGGGCTTCCCAGAGGACTCACATGTCACAAAAAAAAAACTTCTGCCCATTAGCCTTCTTGATCATAGCCTGCTTGTGTGCCTCACTAACTACTACCTTTCGATGCTTTCGCTGTGCAGCAACAAATCTTTTTTTGACATAACAATAGTTAATACATCCTCTACACTCATTCCAAAATCACCCCTTTGTGACTGCATTGTCTTCTCTGTATCAAAAAATGGTTTTGCTCCCATTATTGTAGTTGGCATGGGCATTGAACCTCCTGCCACTTGTCCATGCTGTTGCAATTGTTGTCCTTTTAGCATTGGTAGCCCTCCTTGTTGTCCCATTTGGCCTACCTCTAATGATGTTAGTGTTTGCAATGTTTGCATACCTTGCATCTATTGTAATGGATTCAATTCCCCCATCATATTGAGGGTCAAAAGCCCGCCCAACCCTCCTTGCATTCCACCACACATGTTCACCAAATTGTTGTAAAACATTGTTATCCAAACCAGGCACCTGAAGAGCTTGAAGTTCAACATTCACAATAAGACCCGACATTGCAAGCAATTCATGGGGGCCCATTAAATTGGACTACAAGGTAAATGCAAGATAAAGTGGTTCATTTTTTGCGTCATAAGCTTGATTTCTGCAAGTGTTTTGTGTTTAAATGCCTATGGTGAATGATTCAATTTTAAATATATTAAATGATGATTCATTCTAGACTAACAATTTGATTATTGAGACAATTGCACAATTATTTTTTGAAAGTAATGCATTCATTATCAATAGTGGACTTTTGAAATAAAAAATTTGAACTAATCAATTGATTAGATTATTAAAAATTAAAAAATTCATATTGAATTTCACTTCAAATTGTTTATTGTGACTAAACATGGGTTGAAAAATTAAATCATAAAAGTAAATGTGAAATTTTATTTTGTGAAACCTTAACCAAATGGTAGTTATGAACTTTTAAAAGTTTAGAATTGGACCTTGTTTTCAAAAGTCCTTTTGAAATGAATTTTTTTTTGTTTCTCAAAATTTTTGCGCCCCATGGGTACATAATTAAAATATCTGAATGCTCTTTTATTTTTATGAATTTTATGTGTTTTTCTTTTAAAATTTTCAAAGCAATTTCACCATATCAGGTAATAACAACATTTTTTAATATGAATTTTGACTTAATTTTAAGAAGTTTTATAAGTGATTGAAGCTAAAATTAAAAAAAATTACACTAATAAAAACCTTATAAATTGAAACCTTATCCATATGGATCATATATAAAAACTTGCTTGAGAACTGTATTTGTTTAAAACGAGCCACTCAACTATGCATTTACCCTGCACTAGATAGAATTGTAGGGTTACATCAGATATGATACTAGCAACAATTGTAGGGGCTATATTAGGTTTTGAGACACCTGATTTTGCAATTGTAATAGTTGCTGCCACGTGCATTTGGTTTTGTGCTGTGGCAGCTTCATCTCTAAGGTTGGACTCACCATAGCCTGACGAATCCTATCCATCAACTTGCTCTGCCTGAAAGTCAGTGAGGGCAGTGTTCCAACGAGCATCAACGTCAGCCTCGAGTATGGTTTGCTGGCAGCCCAATTTGACATCTTATTCTTACAAGGTGGTGCTCTCAGCAACCATGGCCTTGGAAGTTCACCTGATGCAGGTACACGCCCATGAATCACATGCTCGATAACACATATGCAGAGCCCAAACAATAAGCCACCCATAAATGTAACCAAAAGAGGTTTACTTTGCAAGCCTTTGTGAAGGACTTTCATCAACAAAATTTGACAGCAGTAATACATGTTTACTATGAAATGCAGCAAGAATAAACTCCCATTGGAATTAGGGCACTCCCATTGGAATTAGGGCATTCAAAGAAAGTGGTCATGGAAATATGAGCTTTCCAAGTGCTCTTGCAAACATGAAGTGTGTGAAACACTTGCAATGTAAAAGTGTGTGCCACACTTGATTTGGTTGTATGGTGAGGCAATATTTTTTTGAAAGAACATACAAGTTTGTGTCAAATAGGTTCTCTCCAAGAAAAAAGTAGAATATTTATTTGATGATACCCTTGAATATGTAATTAATTACATATCCATTTAATTAAGTTTTGGGATCTAAAAGTAGATTTGAACACAATAAATTGACTCCTTAGTTTCAAATGTATTTGTTACTTGTTTTTATAATAAGTTAAAAAATTTCAGTTTATAATATTCTAGCAAATCAAACCCACAGCCCGTTTGGTAAGTACTACAGCTGTCATCATGTGAACTACCTCTACAATTCATTATGATGATTGTATGGAGTACAAGATCAGTACTCCAGACTATTCTTTACCACAAGCTATACAGTTTATCACCTGTTATAGCTTGAAGGATAATCAACAAGTAAATATTGTATATTAAAAAACATTCTTTATTTTATCAAAACATTAGAATATCTGTAAAGTCGGGAAAAGACAGCACCAGTACCCTGAGTTTGGTCATACACAGGGTGAGATTAAAAAGAAACCTGCAAAAAAATACATTAGCATTCGAGGGGGGGGTGAAACTCAGAAAATCAGAGTTACACACATTGTGATATGATCACAGCAACCTAATGGAAAGCCACTGACATAGGGGCCTTGTTTTTTGCTGCAGATACAGTTGCTTTCCATTGGAGATCTGCAAGTGAGTTGAAAATATGTAATTAATCACGTTAGGAGCTTTGGGAACACATGTTCTCATTTAAAAATGACAAATGTCATTTTCTGGTGAGTCACAATTTGACTCATAGTTCTCAGAATTCGTGCAGTTGGTCAATACTCGACTCCTAAGCTGTGAGATGACTGTGAGCACAACTAGGTAGAAAAACATAATGAAAAACTGTTGTGACCACAGGAGCCTAATGAAAAGATATCCTACTTACCCATGAACTAATAAGCAAAGCCTTGCATGCCATTAGATACTCATCAATTTGAATATGTGCAGCCAATGAAATACAGACACATGAATGGTTTATGTGCTAAGTTGGGTCTGGAATTGCCATTCAAAAGGACAAATTATTTTTCACTATTTATGAAAATATGTTGGTGTCCATGATTAACACACAATTCATAGTTCAGTGCTTTTAGATAGTTTAGTTGCTCTTGAACATTGAATAATCATCATTATAAACATTTGCCTTCAAATAGAATTGAAAGAAAAAACACTCAAACATTACATGTCACTACATCTTGTACAAGTATTAAAAAATTATGCGAACATGGTCATTGGCAATTGAAAGTGACTAGTCGTTCTTGTTTAGGTACTTATGGCAAACCAAAAATTCATGCACAAAACACCAGTGGCATGGAGCCCATCTATCTGTAGAAGAGTACCAAAACTTCCAACTTCTAATTGCACTTTTTCCCATTGGTGACATACTATTTAGGTAGGACACTAGAAGAGAGAGGTGGAACCTCGTGTTTTTTTTGGTTTTAAAAAAAAAATTGTTCTCTTTTTTTAAAATGCAATTTCTTTTCATTTCTCACACTGAAAGCATATAAAATATAAAAGGATTATTAAAATTTCTAATTAAATCGGGCTAAATTTTCTTTTGGATGATTACCAGTTTGGCTACATCACAAAATTGAAAGAAAACCCTGGTACCACACTCACATGTCTAATTTTTGGGAATTGAGTCACTAATGTTGAGGCTATTTTTCCATTGCATGATTGCCCATCCAACAGGCTTTAAAAATTGGATCCATTGGCAATTACATGCAAGATCCGCCTAGAACTCTAGAACTCCACAAATAGAAAAACAAGTGCATATGGATGTGCACGTCAACTATGGTACACTTTGGGCCACATTATTCTCTAGAAAGATCACGCGAAAAGATATAGACCTAATTGATTTCCAGACTTCATGGCTTTGGATTCAAAAGGCAGTAGATTAGCCAACTTCATTGCCTCCTGTCAAAAGGATCCCTTTGAAGTTTGTACTTTGTACAATACCTAGTCTTTTTGCCTTCACCTCCAGGGCAGGTTTCAAGGCAAAGGTGAACCAGAGCCTACATGGGTACCCTCACCTTCTTGAGTGTCGCCTTTAATTAGGCTAATGGCTATATTCAACCTGAGAAGTGTTGATGATGGACTTATAGACCGGCTGATTTAGTCTGAGGACAGAATATTTAGAAAGTTTACTAGATGACCAAACAAAAAAATTATCATTGTTCCACGGTACCAATGTAGGTGGTGTATTTTTTTCAAAATTGTGAGGTAGGTGGTTTGGCGATCATCCATAAGAGGACTTGCCAAATTTGGCTACAGGTTAGAGAGGAAAGTAGAAAGTTTAGGAATTGTGCTATATGCTAGAACCTACTGTCTAAATTTGGCGAATTCAAAAAAGAAATCCTCTTAATACTGTGCCAATTTTTGTGACATAAAAATGTCACAAAAAATGTGACAAATTTTCCCAAAAAAATGCCTTTGTACTTTTCATAATGGCTTTTTATTGGTCGCCAGGATGAAAAATTTCACTAAAAACAGAAATACTGAGTGTAGATGCTGGGCAGGCTTCAAAAGCCCTTCACTGGAAAATTTGCTTAAAATAGGGACAGACAGATCCACATATAAAACACTTCCTCAAATAGAAAGAGTAGAGCCCTAACTTTTTACACAAATACCCTTGGCAGTGAATTGTTTTGGTGAATGTAGAAATTAGAAATTGCCAAAAATGACTGACTTTGGGGGTTCACTATAGCCAGAGAGTTCCAACTGGGTGAGTGGGTAGTAAACAAAACAACTGAACTAACCATAGTGGTTATCTGGGGAACTGGAACCAAGGATAAAGCACTTCCTCGCCACCCACCATCAGTCCCTCACACTGCACCACTGGTGCCTGTCTGTTCAGGCTGGCCCTAATTATACCACCTTTCCCGTGAAGAATAGATTCCACCTAAATGACATACCCCAACAGAAAAATGGCGAATTGCCAGTGGGGATTATATTATATAGAAATAATCCCCCAACCAGGGGTCAGAATCCTTGGTTAATGAGAACATACCAATAACCTCAAGGTTCTGCAAAGATTCCTTTTGATAACATGGGTTGGGCCTCTGATCATGAGGAATTCTCTCAAAAACTTGGGTCATGACTCATGACCCTAAGTTATGGGAATATTCTATATCAGAATGTAATGGCCAGTGACAGCAGCCATTTTCTATTCCATATATCATAAGCTATAGCTGCAATTTATTATTCAAGGGAAAGGTAGTATAGATTAGGATTTGGTAGGTTTGTGAGAATTTTAGGGAACCAATGGAAATGGTAGAAACTTGAAAGCGACTGTTACTTTCAATGTTCAGCAGGATAGGGTTGTGTGTAGGCTTGAAGATTTTTTTTTCCAGGCAAGTAGGATTGCTGGATTTGCTGGTCTGAATTTGTTTCCTTAGTCATCAAGAGTGAACTAACAGTTCAATGTGCAATGTCTAGAGACGGGGTTCTAGCACATTACTTGTGCACTTCTTTGGAATTGCGTACCAAGGCAAGGACATTGTCTTTAGACTCATTATTGAGTGTAGTGGGTTAAGGGATGTTGACCCAAAGGCAGTAAGTCTATTTCATATAAAAATAATGTTTGAAGATTATAATCTTTCAATACAATTTTTTTGAAAGATGATAGTTTAGCTTGTGTTGAAGCTTGATTTTTATACAGTTATGATATCTTGAAGGATTTTGGTTGCTTTTAAAGGATTTTTCTGAAGATTATATTTTTGCATGGTCAGATGTTTGAATTTTCATACTTTTTCTTTTGACTTAAGATACTTTTCAGTGTAAATGGCAAGGCGACAGTGTGCCACGCCCCGTGTTCTTATTCTGTAGCACCCAGTCTGTTGGGGACTGGTGCACCATCAGCAGCCCCAGGACTGAGGAGGGAAGGGTATGGGTTCCATAACCTTCAGGGCAGGTTGGCTGGAGGTTGCAGGTTACTGATGGCTGCTGTAAGTATCCAAGAGTAGCGCACGTAATTTAATGATCAGTTGTGGCTGTACAGTCGATGATCGTATTGATCATCATCATCACTAACCTCCAGTTCCTGACACTAATCATTGTTGGCCTTTGATATACAGTTCGCGCTGCCCGCGTACAGACACACCTACTACCCTACTACTAGGCATTAAAACCTAGGTTGGCACGTAAAAGAATCTAGATGTAATCACCTACTAGGCTAGTACTAGCCATTAACTTAGGTTGAGTCCAGCGCCGGAGTGGCCTGCCCACGTATCCACCTACTAGCTAGTACTAGACATTAACCTAGGTGCCATTTAACATAATCCGGATGTAATCACCTACTAGGCTAGATGTTAATAGGCATTAACCTAGGTTGCCATGTAACAGAATCTAGGTGTAATCACCTACTAGGCTAGATGTGAATAGGCATTAACGTAGGTTCCCATGTAACAGAATCTAGGTGTAATCACCTACTAGGCTGGATGTTAGTAGGCATTTACCTAGATTGCTGTATAACAGAATCTGGATGTGATCACCTACTAGGCTAGGTTGAGTTGAGTGCTGGACTAACTTGCCCACGTATACACCTATGAGGCTAGTACTGGATATTAAACCTAGGCCAGCACGTAACAGAGTTTAAATGTAATCACCTACGAGGCTAGTTACTAGGCATTAACCTAGCTTGACACGTAACAGAATCGGGATGTAATCCCCTACTAGGCTAGTATTAGGCATTAATCTAGGTTGGCACGTAACAGAATCTGGATGTAACCGAGTGTTGTAAATTCATTGCATTCTCTAGTGAGTGAGTTGGAGCGTTGGCTCATGCTTCCAGATTAATCTTCAATCATGAACGCGCCTAGTTAACTCTGCCCCTCCGGTTCCTCCTCCCCCTCCTCTCGTCGACCTTGTGCAGCTCCCCCCAGACTTGGATCATATTAAAGATCAGGCTCTGAATCACTAGACCTCGGATCAATCATGACGTCGGGCTGATCTGAATCTGGCGGGGGGGTAGACAACTTGTGTACTTGTAGTAACGTTCTAATAATCAGTGCTCATATGGGGAACCTGCAGCTGATGCCAACTGCTGAGCCACTGTATATAAGTTATTGCAGTTGATAAAGTGAAGGGAAGGTAACTTTATGAACTGGAGGAAAAGTTGACTGTCATTAGAAGGAAGAAATTCAAAAACTCTGTACTCGTGTAACAGATCAAAGCTAGCGTGATATACAACAGCCCGTCGTCACGGAATCATTTGGATGTAAGACAGGGGGGGAAAAAAAACCAGCTACTACTTCCAAGAAGTCTTTAGTTAGGAATCTTTGGATGCAGTTGAAGTGGCAGAGCAGGCATACTTGCTTTTATGGGGGTATGTATGATCAGCAAGTAAAGTGCTCCTAGGAAGTGCCACAGTGGTGAACTAAGTTTTTCATTTGAATGATCACTTCTAATTAAAAGAAAAACCCTGTAGGGTAGACCGGCCTGTGATCGAACAGTTAAGCGCTCCAGGCAGGCAGGATCCAAGGGGAGGGCTCTGTTGTTCTGGTGTCCAAACAAAACTTGAACCTCTCCTCTTAGCACATTTGACACATTAACAATTGTTGAAAATAGATTAGAAATCAGAAAGTTATAGCCCCACAAAATAAGGAGGTCAAGAACTAAAAAAACAAACCACTGAACACTACATAGGCCAGTTCCTGGACACCCAAAAAATTCTTTGTATGTTGCTTTGTTGTTATTAGAGTTCAAAGATGATTTGTAAAACTTCAAGTGATTCTCCTATAGCACTTTAAATTGTTTAAAATGAATAAGAAATACAAAAGTTATGAGGTTTGAAGGTCAAAGGGGTCCAAAAAGAAGAAAAAAGAAAAAAAACACCTTTTATAAGTTGGAAAGCTTATTTTTCTTCTTGTTATTTTTTCATTAATCCTTTTCCTTTGCACTTCAAAGATGATTTCTAGAGCTTGAGGTAGGGCTCCCATAACATTCCAAATCAGTCAATATAAAGCACATATGATGAAGATATAACTAAATGTTTGGTCATAGGCAGGCAAACAGTGATGAGTGGTCTACCCTACATAGTAAAAACAGCCCTTAACTACGTATAAACCATCTACTTACTTAGTAATTAGGTATTTTTTCACGATCTTCTTATATATGAGAGCTGTTGCATACAGAATTGGTTACCAAGGTGAAACCAAATATTAACTCAGTTGAGGTTCATCCACAACTGAATAATAACAGGCATCTAGTGAATGGTGCATTGACGTGTGCTGGTTCACTGTGGCAGCAATGAAGCAATACTGGAGTTGAATAGCAACTTCAACAATTTTTTTAAAAAAAAGGTTACACATGCTGAAATTTTCAAAAGGATATTTTTCTTCAAGAAATTTTTTGTGTGAAGGAAAATGAAGCATCTTTTGAAATATTTGAGAATATTCCATTTGTCAAAATTGAATCTTCAAAATTAGACAACCATTTGGCAGAGACCTGGTGAACCTGCTATTCAACTACTGTATTACTTAAGTAAGTACTGGCATGAATTTGCAGGGAGTCATCAAACTACATACTAATTGTGCAGTTCATGAAGCATTAAGACTGTCATTAGATCAGGACTGCAAATATTTAGAAAGAAAGTCTCAAAAGCATAACATGTGCCAGTACCTAATATCAAATATTATCATTTTTACCGAACATGTGCCACAATAAACATCACATATGGTTACATTGTAATGAATGAAATCACAGAGTTTATCTTACACATTACACATGTGTCATGAGTTTAGGCTTTTTTTGTGTAAGAAAAACCATACTCTCTTATAGTGAGCTTCCAGGTGGTGGACATGAATCATATAGTATGTGAAGCTCCAGGAAGTTGCTGGAGGTTTCTGATTAGAGCCTCTAGCAGAGAATAAAACTTGACTAATGGGTAACCTGCAAAGCACATATATATTGAGGATCATGAGGAGAATGATATGTTGTACAATTGTAGAGCTTCATTGTAATGAAGATCTGTGGAGTAAAATGACGAAATTAGCAGCATTGATCATCAATTGATGACAAGTGATCAGCCCTAGTGCTGCTACTTAAGTCTTGATCACCTCGCACGGAAGCTGCCCATGGCATGATCATGAGAAGTGATCAGCCCTAGTGTGGCTACTTAAGTCTTGATCACCACGCACGGAAGCTGCCCAGGGCATGATCATGAGAAGTGATCAGCCCTAGTACTGCAACTAGACATAAGTTTAAGCTGTGTAGACACTACATTTTGCTTCAAAACTGATGTCTAGTTGCCTGTAATGAGGAGTATCGACATAATAAGACAGCTGCAGCTCATGAGGTGTGCAGCAGCTGTCATGAATTATATCAACATCACCAGTAAGGTCTGCATTGTGATGATGATCTGCAGAGTTATGATCAAGGACTACCGGCGTTGCCTCAGAGATGCTTTGAAGCACGGGCTGCCAGGACTTGTTCCCCGATCTCTTATAATACCGAGATCCTCTCGAGTAAGGATGGGGATCTTGCACGATTGATGATCTACTCTTTGCTGATCTCTTCTCCCTTTGAGGTTCTAGTAACCTGAGGCGGTGATCGTTAGACATGAGTCGAGAGGTTGCAGGAGAACAATCCTGAAAGAAAACGAATTTGACGAGATATTCTGAAGTTCTAATGTAAGAAGCTTTCTTCGGTTCTATCTCTCTTGCGGACTGCTTGAGCTTGCGGCCCGGTTCCAGCTCTTCAGATTGAACAGGAAAGACGTGCGAGCTGACACCTTTCTTTGAAGTCGGATATCTCGTGTGCACTACAGAGCTGGTTCTTCGTTTCCGATCTCCAACACTACCAGTGTTGCATTGATTCTCGACCCCCTTCAAAGCTTGCAACAATGTCAATGGCACCCGCGGGGCATGCTCGCCGAGAGCTGGAATTGGACGCAAAATTCTTCGAGTACCTGGGCCGTGAGTTCCAGGTTTAGGTTGCAAGAAGTAAGTCTGGCCTGTCTCGAGCTTGGCATGTCGCGGCAGTCCACGGCCACTCTTGGCTATGAGTGATCTGCTAAGGAAGTAGTTCGGGTATCCCTGCAGAAGCTCATCCACATTGCACGGCTTTCTGATGTACTCTACATACCCATTCGGATGCACCACACTTACTGCCTCCTGATCCATCACACTGCATCCTGTCAATCCTCCGTTACCCATTGCAGCTCCTCTTACAGACCAATTCTTGACCTCTTCTTCATATCACGTTCTCGCCGGTGACCCGAGTACCCTTAGTTCTGCTATTGCGAGAGTTGACTACACTAGGAACTACCTACATTGCAACTCGCCTTGGCCGGCGATTGGAAAATGCAACAGATGCCAGGCTCATGATAAGTATTGAAATATGTTGTTCCCAGTACTTGAACAATCCTCAATGTCCTGTGCAGCAGGAACCGTTACAATCCATCGAGAGTTGGTCTGACCTGAGACTGGATGCAAAAATTCAGCTACTTCGATCCCGAATTCTTTTGTGAAGCTGAATTTTGTTGCTCGTGAGAGAGCAGCGACTAACACTAAACTAGACAGAGAAAAGCAAAAGCGACCAGAATAAAGGAAGACTTCAACTCCGAATTCAAAGACCAAATGTTCAAGTGACCCACAAAACTACACTAGTGCGAATATTCAGACTGCAATTGATCAATCGAATAGATCTTGAAGGAGAACTAGTTAGCTGAAGAGCTGGAAAGGAACAAAAAGACAACAGAAGCTGATGAAAACCCCTTAAACTTAGCTGCTCCAGAGGCAGCAGCAGCAGAGACACTGCAAAACCTGCTGTTAGAAGATGATGCGGTTATTAGCTATGTACAATATCATGTGGAGCTCATCAAAGTGTAGATCAGCAACAAGAAGCTGATGGCCAAATTCAAAGACTACAAGACGACAAGCCACGACAAGGAGACGCACGACTAACTTGATGAAGTGTCGAGAAAGACAAGAGCAAGAAACTGGTGACAAAGTTAAAGACATAAACAGGGCAACAAGAGAGAGTGTGGGACTGTGATGTGGTATAGATATAGCCTATAGTGAGGCCAGTCATAATAGCAGCTATCATGTGATCATGTGATCATCAGTTCCCCCACGTGTTCCAGAATTGAGATTTTACCTTCCATCCTGATCCATCCAGTAAGCGGGAAATAAGTTTTTCTTTCCCCACTAGTCCATCTTTCAAAGATCACCAAACATTTTAACATCATCATCAGGTAATTGGTAAGCTTGATGTCCCCCCAAGTAAGGTCAGGAGTAAGGACCAGTGATGGACGGTTCTTTTGATTTTGTTGATAAATAGTTGGTTCCAAGTTTTTGTACTTTTAGAACTGTTGACAAAAGAAGCTCCAGTTTTTTTAAACCTTCAAAGATCTCGTGAGATTTGCCTGAAAGAACTGACGGTTTAGGATAAGTTGCATTTCTGTCTGGTTCTTTGATGTTTTTTGAGAACCCTGGTTGGGGGTCAAAACTAGTTCAATGCCTTTTAAGACCTCTGGTTAAGGGTCAGAACCGATTCATTGATTTTGAAAACCAATTTGTCCCAAGTAAACATATATTGTGTCTTTACACGTTGATTCTAGGTCAAAAAAATTGAGAACCTCCCAACACTGATGCCCTGCTTTAATGCCTTGGGTGAACCATGGTTGAACCCCAAATTTCTTTTGGGTTTCTTCTAACATTATGAATCTCTCAAGTTAAATCACGGTGGGTACCTGCCAGATATCACTGGGTATTAGGGGAAACTTTTGAAAAAGCCTGTCGACTTTTTACACTTTGTAGCGCATCCCCTAGATACACTAGAAAATTCCAGGTAGGGTTTTATTTACCAAAGTACATAGGGGCTGGTTCACGCTGGCCCTGATTTAATCTAGTGATGAGACATTTATGATGTTTAGAAACAACCAAAATAATTTTCATGGTTCTCCCATAGTACCTGTGAAGGAGCTGGTTCACCCAAGGCCTCAAGCATTAAGCTAGGAGCTTCATTAAAACTCTAGACAAGGAATCCTGTGAACATAACCTAACCCCACCCCCCCAAACTACAGCTCACCTTTTTATCCATCATCCAATCATCTTCAAACGCTAGCTGATCTTTCGTAAGCTGGACCTACATTTGAATCCCAAGTTTCCTAGGCTACAATTCCCTCAGTGGATTCCCTCAAAAGTACGATTCACCATCCTCATCCTCCACCTAACCCCATGCAACCTCAATCCAATTTACCAGTAAAGATGCCCTGTAAGTCATGATGTACAGCTTAATAAACTTCCAAATATTTTTTAACATTTTTCTTTACTGTATCAAGAGTCACAAGTGACGACCACATCACGAGTGAGTTACTAGTTGCTTGACTCTATTCCATAACTGAACTCTGCTGATAAGTGTGGGTACCTTTACATCAACATCATAAATGCACTTTATAGATGCCCGTCTTAATTGGATACTCGCTTATTATGGGATCAATGTGCAACTTTGGCACGCAAAAATCAATTGACAGTTTTGGATATGGTTGTCTATATCTCTAGAGTTGCAACTTGGAACATGTAGTTCTGTGGTTCAGGTCTGGTTAAATCTGTGAACTCTCTGACATCTTTTGTCATTTCTGATCTGATTACCCATCTGAGAGATTTACCCAGGTTTTGTGGCAGAATCCAACAGGAGAAGTTGTCTCTATACTCTAAATAATAAGCTTGAGAACTGAAAGGCACACTTCTGATATCCACAAAATGCGCCTAATAAGTTTTGGCGTTCTGTTTTGATAACTCTCTGCAGGCTGGAGTGAACCAGCATCCACCAGCACACCATCCAGAACAAATAATATATGGACCTAAAACACTTGTTCTTTATATTCCAGTCCCATAGACAACCACATTGGTTATCAATGTTCTAGTCTAACCATCCGCATGTATCTACTTGGTTATTTAGTTTGGACCCGGGTATCAAGCTGGTTATTATTAAGCCAATTAATAACCTACACACCAGTTATTTGACTTGATGATACAGGAAGGTTATCAATCTTTAAACACTACTACAAAAAAAAAAGGAAAATTTTTATTTATTTACAAACTGTCTAATCAACTGGTTTTTGATAACCTATCTGGCAAGTTATTGAAAAAACTAGTAAACCAGCCAACACTGATATCTACTATCTACCTATCCAGTATGCATCAAGTATCTTATCCACTGACCTACATATTTAGTAACCACTTGCATCGCCTTCCTTTTTACCTTTGATACCTTAGGTCCACTTACGAAGCTGGTCACCTAGGTAATGTAAGGTGGAAGTAAGATGGTTAACAAGACAGGTTCCCAAGGTGAAACCTCGGTTACTCAGGTGTGGTTCATGGACAACTGAATTATAACAGGTTTCCACTATTGGGTGCTGGCCCCTGGGTTACATAATCCTCTTTTGCAATAATTAGATATCCTAGCTTGAAAGGTAGTGATTTGTCAATGTCATAAACATGCAGACCTAACCACAGTAACTGACAAAGCATTAGCATGACCTGGATTGCTTTAACATGATGATAGTATGGACATATTGTGTAACTAGGATTAATGTAAGCAATGTTATTGTTGTTTACAGGGTAGTACTGGAGATAACTCTGAAGTGTTTGTTGATAGTCTGGTAAGCAAACAGATGACTTCATAATATAGGATTTGCATTTTCAGATTGTGAATTGTTGTGAGAAATAAATTGGAATTGTATGGGTTCCAGTTGTAGACATAAACAGAACTGGGAAGGTCTGGCTTTTCAACAAAATAAATTCTGATTCTAGTTCTAAAAATCAGTCTCAGTCAAAATCTGGTTATTACTAGCAGGGACTGTAAATCAATGATTAATGACTAGTTAATTCCTGGTTAATCACCAGTTCCAATCACTCTTTTTTTATCCAAATGTATTTTGGTTTTGGGGTTCCAATTCCAGTTTCACATATAAATGTAATTGGGAATATGGTTCTGGGTCCAGTTCTTCAAAACTATAAATTTTGGTTCCAATTTCAGTGCCAGTTTGGATCAGTTCTTACTACCTGGAACTAGAACCAGCAAATCCTACTCCCCAAAGTGAGTACCCTCTAAACAGCGGTTTCAACATAATAACACATTTGGAAAGACATAGGTTAGCTAAGGAACTAGAACCCAACACAAATGGTTAGCTAAGGAACTAGAACCCAGCATAAAGCTTTTTCTGATCACTTATCATCTTCCTTCATCGTGCATCGGTGCGTGTTGGTTCACTCCAGTGGTTGGTCCTAGGGAGTGGATATCTACAAGACTTTTGATCAAGCAGTAACTTGAAACTGGTAGAACATAAGTAATGATATGCTCTCTAACTGTTTGCTAACAAGTGCTTTCTAATCTCTAACTCGTTTGCTCCCACCTGACAGCATTAAATGAAATCATCTATTATGTATTCAGGGGCTCAGAAATCAGCTACCAGCCAGGTAGTGACCAGTTGCAAACTTTGTTTGCTGTTGAGAAAAGTGGTCAATTTCAGTTTTTTGTGGCTGAGAACTGTAGCTCCCCGATCACTTTGCACGTGAATGGGTTTCATCACTTGTGTACCAGAAAGTTTTTAATCACTCAGTACTTTGCATGTATGAAATTATTTCACAGAATGGCCAAAGACTTTGGTGTCTGTGAAAACTTCAGAGCTTTTTGGATCTGCCCACAAAACTATCCCTCAAGCAGGAAAATTTGGCTTGCTCCAATCATACTGAATAATTTGTTCTCTTTCTTTCTGGGGGTAAAAAAAAAGCAGTAGCATCCACCAAAATTACCTAACGCATGAAGAGAACACAAGGAAAGTTTAACCTGTAGAAGTAGTGAAAGTGATGGCAAGCATAAACGCTTGGCAAAGGAAAAGCTATGACTAGTGGTGACCCAGGCCACCAAATATGGGCACGACTTGAAGTGAGTTTATTTTGATGGTATTCACTCTTTCCCTCGGGTTGGATCTTCCCTCAGGTTTCGCCATGTTCTTTGCCTCTTTGCAATGAGTGTTTTTTCTGTTTGTGTCTATATATGCATATATATTATATGGACATGGGCACTGCAAAGAAAATTTTGGGTGACAAGTGCCTGCTCAGAGGGCATGATATCATCTGCCTGTGTGCCAGGAAAACAATTAGCATCATTGATCAGTTTGTCTACAAGCAAATTGGATGGTAGGAAAGAAAAAAAGCAGGGTTGGTAAGTTGTGAATCGTGAGCTGTCCCTGAGCTGTCAAAGATGTAAATGAAACGATCAGTAAAGCACTCTCAGGTTTTTTTCCTTCTGTATTTGATAGAACTTTCCTGCATGGAATATGTTCTGTCATTTGAACAGACCTTCCACCATTCAAATACAAAGCCTTTCATACTTTGTGCTGAGGAATGCCTGCTTCTCTTGGCCTTCCTTAATTTTTGGACCTATGCCCTCCTTCTTGTAACCCCCAGATACGTGAAGGACCTCTAATGCAGGCAAAAGACGTCATTCCACCATTCATAAAAAAACATTGTGTACTTTAGACTGTGAAGGCCAGCACCTTGGGGCTGCCCTTCATTTTTTGGGGCTATTCCCTGAAGCTTGTGATCCTCAAATTAGGGAGGACGTTGGGCCACAGCTTTCCCTTACGTAGAGAGGTGAAAATAGGGCATTTGGCAGGTAATAGGGAATAGATTTTTAATCCTTGAATAAATAAAAATCATGTAACACATATTTTCTAAATCTAGATGCATACATTGGATTCGCATGCTTATCCTATTGTCTTCATTGGTTTCCTACATTTTCACAAGTGTTAACCTTTTTGAATTTGATAGGTGTTAACCTTTGTTTACAAAAGGTTTCAACCAGTGTTAACTGGCTCTGTCTTTTGAAGAGACATTGCAGTTCCAATTTATTCTTTTTTTAAAATTAAAAATATGGGTAGTTCCAGTACTGATCTTGAACAGAAGGCAAAACATGCCAAAACCTCTATATCAGCTTTTGTTTGTTTTCTGTAAATATGATGGTTCTCAAGTATTAGCTGTTTCCCTTTTCTAAGGGTAGGCAGTTCAGGTTCTGGTTTGGGTCTAAGGTTATTGATTAAAATTTTTTTAAAAAAAAGATGTTGATAGTCTTAAAAATGCATGACAACTTATGGAGTTTTTTCTTTTTGTGTGTGCATGTGTGTAATCAAAAAGGAAAGCAGAAAGAAAAATTGGGAGGAAAGAGAGAAGTGGACAGAAGAAAGGGTTATATCTAACGATTCTTGAGAAAACTTGTTCTTGCATGTTCCTAGTGGGATCACTTAGAAGACCAAAAAATATGCGGTTACACCTAATGGTTATTTAGTTTGCAGAACCTTGACATGTTAAAAAACAATTGGTCTTTCATTACACATTTGCAAGGATTTCTAAAATCAAATTGCTATCCTTTTAAGTTACTTAATGCTAGATGAAGATTGCTTGCTCTTGTCTCAAGAACCCTGAAAAACCCAATTAATGCCTTCTTGAGCCTACTTGGTAAAGAACTAGCCATGAAGATTTGCATGCCAAACCAATTGTCAAAAAAATTCACCAGATTTATCAATTGGTGATTATTTCATTTTCAAAGTTCTCTGAACAAATGATCTCTAGCGGTTCCTTACCATGCTGGTTTTGGCAAATGTTCACCTCTGATGGATAAATGAATATATGGATATATATAACCACCAGGGTCTGTTCCTATTTCTAATAACGGCTAAATATTGATTTTAAAATTATTTCTATTTTCTAAAACAAACAGGGCCAGTAGCAAGTCTGGTTTTTCAAACAAAAAATGTTGGTTTTTCAAATCTAGGTCCAAGCTAGCTTCTTGAAACCTAACTATTTCAACTTGTTCTTGTTTCATGAAAGAACCAGCAGGGTATTTGAATTTTTTTTCAAATTGCAATTATATATCAGAATAAGATATTTGATTTTATGAGAATCACCCTTATATCCAGTGGAGGTTTGGTAGAATTTATAATCGCTGTCGATCAACATTGGTGAGATTCAACAATCTTTGGGCAACCTTGGATCTTTTACACAACTTGTGGTTATGTGCTTGTAGGGGATGTAGAATTGTCTTTCACATGGGTAATTTTCACACGAAGGAAATGGGTGGTTTCTACACAAGTAATTCAATAGTCTTACAAGCATGGGTATTTCCAAATTTGACAGGAATTTCTTAGATGCTAGCATTTTTTCTCAAATTATTTTTCACTTCTACATGTTCAAGGTTTGTCTTAGAATTTCCATCAATTTACTTGAAGTTGGTAAGTTATTCTCCTTGCAAGGAGGTTGCATCACATTTCTTCCTTTTGCATTCTTTAATATATGGACATTTTTGCCATTTCATCAACAAGTAGTGAACCACATCATGTCATTTCATATCTACAAAATATTGTGCCATGTATTTGCTAACAAATGCCAAGGTAAAATTAGCTCACATAGATGCAAATATTAGCTAACACTTTGTGAGCCAAATAATTGACAAAAGATTTCAAGTGCATTCATAGTAGGAAAGTAAATCAATAAAAAAGAGCTAGTCAAAGTTAGTTTTCCTTTCTTTTTGCTAGATACAAATATTGCCAAACACCAGGGAAGCCCAAGGAGAAGCATCTTTGTGTATACATATTTCACATGTTGGGTGTTTATAAGATTAGACATATTTGATTTATCATATACATATGCAAGCAATAGGCAAGCAATGACCATTTTCCTTGTCCCTTTCCAAAAAGAATTGATTTTTATAGTTTTACTTTCTTGCAATCATGTTGCAATCTAAACCTAGAGATTTATTTTTTGTTGTAAAAAAAATTGTACAATTGGGTGCACCCATTAGAAACCACCTCAACGAATGGTAAAACTTGTAAAAAGTGATCAAATAATATTTTTGGCACCTTTTTAATTTTATTTATTTATTTTCATGTTTATCCATTGCATGTCAAAGTATATGATTTTAAGTTTTCATTGAAATTTAAAAAATGAAAATTGTTGCAATTTTGTATTCTTATTGTCATGGCCCATTTTTAGAATCATGTTCTCAAACTTTAGAAAATCATAATTAAATTATACCTACTAAATTTAAAAAACACTCAATACTTAATTGAAAATTCATATAAAATATCATTTGAACTACATTTGAAAATTATACATATTTATCAAAAAAACCAAAACTTGTTTTTAAAATGTTCATAACCAAAATTACATTCCTTGTGATAGCACCCAATCATACTTGCCCACCTAACCCACCCCTAAAGTTTGCTTCATAAAATTTTCATTCAAATGAACTCTTCCAACTTGTGTAAAAACTTAAGTACATTTTGAGATGATGCTCAGGTTTATGAAATGGATTCTAAACAATTTCTAAACACCCATTTTATAATCTTGAAATCTTGATGATGGTGAAATTTTAGAGAAATGCATGGGAAAAGAAAGTGGAATACAATGATGAAGACTTGCGAGCTTAATTTTAACAAAGAAAGTAAACAATGACCTTAACAAAACCTTCTTTTTGTTAGGGGAATGACAAACATAAAAACTCTCACCTTGTTTAAGTTGTTTGTGAAAGGCGTTTGTGAAAGGCATTGAATCAATACTAGTTATAATTTTCTTGTTGAAGTTTTAACGATGCATAAATCTAAGCATGCTTATTATAATCTAGGATTCCATGATCTCATGAAAAAAATTTATTGAATCCCCTCCAAACTTCAATTAAAATATTTTGAGGAAAATAAATATTCTAGAAACCAAAATATCTTTGCCGTTGTCATATTAGCGTAAGGAAGTAGTTTAGAAAATGCATTACACAATTAAATAGTATTTTTCATGTTATTATGTTTGAAATGGCTAATATAAATCTAAACTTGAATCTCAAGTTGCCACATTATTTTCCTTTGTTTTCTACCACAAATGTCTTGTGAAAATTCTACCATTGATTCAAAGCTAAATGATGAGCAAAAATCAAACTTTGGAATTCTCCATTTTGTGTGGACAATTGAGATTATAATAGTTGATACAAGCTAGCATGTCATTATTGTAAGTAGTAACAATTAATTTAATTCAATCAGTGTATCAAAGACTTGTATCCAAGGTCTTAGGTATCAAAGCATACAAAGGTTCATTTGCAAAGGCACATTGTTAGTTTAAATCTCTTGTGAATGTCAATGTTACAAATGGAGTATTGAACTTGGCATAAGTTTTGATTAACAACTCTACCAATATGAATATTTTTGTTGTGATTAGTAGTACTTAACATATAACCCAAAAAAACAATATTTCTCTACCTTCTTTTCTTTTCTTGCATGGAATAATTGTCATTGAATTGTATCATATTGTTGAAGCATTCAATAAAGTACTTTCATGTTTTTAAAAAAAAATCTCAACATGTATGGCAAAAATTTCTACAAGTCATGAGCCCACACAAAATGTTTATAGATTTTGAATCAAAAGATAGATTCCAAATTGTTTAGTGCAAGGGAATTTAATTAAAAGAGATTCTTTGCCTAAATAATCCTTAGAAACATAGATTACTTGCATCTTGAAGGTTATTCAAAATGCACATAAAATTATGCAAATGTTCAAATTGAAGGTGATAATAGTTCAAGATGCATCAAAAAACTCAATGGAACAAACTTTTAGATCTAAAAGTTCTAGATGACAATAATCTTTTGTGCAAAAGAACTAATGAAGATAACAAAAGGAACTCAAACTCGTGAAGAACTTGATGCAAGAGAATGGAAGAAACATGATAACACAACCATAATGCCAATTTGTTCAACAATTGATGAAAAACCCATGAATGTTGCTTTTGCTAAACTAATTGAAACAACATACCAACCTCAAGAAACATAAACTTATGTGGAGCTGCTAATTGGTTTACAACAAGGGGAAAAAAAAAGAGCTTGCCATGAAGGATAAATACAAGTCCTTTTTCCATAAACACACCTCAACCCTAATGAATCTTTTGCTTGTGAAAAAAAATGTGTTATGCAAGTGGGTGTTTCGTTTAAAGACCAATGTGAATGGTGAAATTGGAAAATATAAGGCAAGAGTGGTGGCAAAGGGATATTCACAACAATCTAGCATAATTTATGATTATCTTGAGAAATATAACTCCATCAAAACAAAATTAGGAATCAATGTAGTTGAAGACCTTGACATACACTAGTTTGACATCAAGATTGGCTACCTATATGTAAACCTTAAAAAAATCTACATGTGACAACTAAAGGGTTTAATGTCCAAAGGTCAAGAGGATTAAGGTGTGTTTGTTGTTAAAGAACTTATATGGCTTGAAGTAGGAAGGTAAAAAATGGAGTTCAAGAAGTTCAACAACTTTTTGGTTTCACATGATTTGTAGCCAAAACATGCAAATCCATGTTTATGTCAATAGTTGATTACCATCATTTTTGTTGATGATGGGCTAGTGTGTAGGAAGAACAAGCAAGGTAAAGGAAGGATTTGAAGCAACCACAAACAATGTTGATGTGTATGGGTGAAAACACACTAAAGTCTACGCACTATTAGGTATAAAAAAAATTCCAATGTTAAAAGTAATTATAATATTATAATATTTTTGGTGACATATAATTTTAAGCAAACATTTTAAATTGTTCCATCCCAATCCAACGGTCAAAATGTAAACAAATGGTCAAGATGTAATTTTGATTCAATGATCAAGATTTTAAATGGTTGTACAAATATAGTACATATGATATACATCACATATAATCTAAAGTTGTTTTGTGACACTAGGACAAGCGCATTTTCATTCCATTGTCATCTTAAATGAAAAAACACAATTCCCCCCTCATATATGTGTATTTACACTTCAAGGTGGTATATATATATAATGTTTTCATGGCTTATGGATAGAAAAAAAGAAACATTCAATGAAAATTTGAAGAATTTATAAATATCAATGGAGTTTGTTAATTTGTATCAATATCATTGGTCACCAAAAATTTCACACAAAAAATCACTTACAACCCCACTTTTTAAACATAGTTCTAATTTTTCATATTTTGTAATGTGTGTTATTTTTTGAAAACATATTCATCAATTAAATTATTTTTTCAAAAATCATTAGCCCAAGTTCCAAGCTAATTAAATCTCCTCATAATTCAAATTGTGAAACTTCATTTCAATGAATAAATAAATAAATCCAATGCAATAAATCAATATTTGTGACCACCTTTTTTTGGGGATAGAAGAAGTTGTGGATCGGGCATGTGCCATATATATTAACAAGATCCTCAAACATTTTGGTTTTGCATATGCCACACCCAAGTAAGCACCCCTACTAACCCCAACATACATTTGGAGTTTTCTTTGACCATTAGGATAGAAAAAGAACCTTTCTTTTGCCCTAAAGCAATGGGGCATCTCATGACTGCTTAACTTGAACCCAAGTTGGCATTTCTTCTAGAATAAGTGGCATGGGAAAATTCACATCCAAGCAAATAGTAGTATCTATGACTTCATTGTTGTGAAAAGAATTTATAAGCATCTACAAAGGATAATTCACTAGGGGTTATGCTACCAAGCTAGAGCCACCATTAAAATGTTTGAAACATATACAAAAGAGGATTTTGCAAGTGATTTTGTGGATCAAAATCATGAATGAATGTTGTAGTCTAAATGAATGGAAGATTGATCTTATGGGGAAGTCAAAAGTAGAGTGGGATTGTGAAATCAACCATTGAAGTGGAGTATGTGGCATCAACGGTAACCACTAGAAAGATGATTTGGATAAAGTAACTTTTGAAAGATTGAAGGTGTGTTCAACTTGTGCCTACAACACTTTTCAATGACAATCAAAATAACATCTAGTTGATTCACAACCTAGAGTTCTACCAATGGATAAAACATATCAATGTTTAGTATCATTTGATCAAAATGCATCAAACTTCAAGTACTATCAATGTGCTCAATGTTAACACTATCAAACAAATTGTAGACATGTTAACAAAAACATTACATGGAGATTTTTTTGCAAAGTTCCACAAGCTTCTTGGAGTTGTCGTTCTTCCTATAAATGGATATGTCATTTCAATTCAAGAGCATTACATGTTCATGCATTGTTAGTTGCTACATGTCATAAAGTCAAATTGACCTACTTCATGGGTGGGAGTGTTGTAAGTACTAAATAATTAGTTTAGTTAAATCGATGTATCCAAGACATGGATCCAAGGTATTAGGTATTCAAGCACAGAAAGGTTAACATGCACATGCACATTGTTAGTTTAAACATCATATGAAGTGTCATTGCTATAAATGGAGCAAATTGAACTTGGCATAAGTTTTGATTAGTAATTTTGCTAATATGAGGATCTATGTTGTAACTAGTATTACCTAATATATAGCCCATAAAAGCAATGTATCTTTGTGTCTTATTTTCTATAGCCCATAAGAATAGTGTATGTGATCTCCATCGTATTCTCCTTGCTTTTCTTGCATTACACAACTATCACCATTGTATCATTTTGTTGAAGCACTCCATAAAGTACTTTCGTGTTCTTTTGTTTGTTCTTTTGATCTCAGCATGTATGCCAAAATTTCTACATTCACATTAAAGGGGAATGTCTAATGATACATTGCATATGAGGTAACTACTAGGTTACTAGTTACTACTCTTAGGAGCTTTAGTGCAATATATGGATTGTGTCTTCTTCTTCCAAGACATGACAAAGAAGCTACAATCTCAAGTCTTAGGATCCTACTTTAATCATTTAATTTTTTATAGGGGATAGGGGATCATGGTGGAGGCAGAGAGTAACAACAGTGGTGATGGCAATGGTGTCTCAATAGCAGTTGTTCGGGTTGCAAAGTTGTAACACCTCAGCTATGCCCACCACCTACGCACAAAAAAAAAAACTATGCAAGTCACTTTGCAAAAGGAGCACACACATGTTGGTAATTGCATGTGACAAGAGGTTAGTAAATTTCAAGGTTTTGGTGAAGAGCGAGGACGGTAGTTGCTTGAAAAGACAAATGAGGGGCATGGAGCCCGCCATCGCTATTGTGTTATTACAATGGTTGAACCCACCATTGTTGATGTTGCAAGAAAGTTTTTCTTTTGTTTGTTTGTATTTTTTTTAATTTAAAAAAAAATTGTTTAGTTTGGTTTCGTGTTTTTTTTTTTTTTTTTTTTTTTTTTTTTTTTGGGTTTTTTTGGGTTTTTTTTTTTTTTTTTTTTTTTTTTTTTTTTTTTTTTTTTTTTTTTTTTT